>Ga0114979_10002314_pt1 | contig 12888 bp, 18 predicted proteins | sample S_140625_EF_Meta_FD_87315 | JGI IMG/M metagenome (GOLD analysis project Ga0114979, IMG submission 87315) | Freshwater microbial communities from Lake Simoncouche, Canada to study carbon cycling - S_140625_EF_MetaG | ecosystem: Environmental > Aquatic > Freshwater > Lake | place: Lake... | reverse complement strand
TATTTTTGTCTTATTAGTATGTTCATAATATAATATAGAAACTGGCTCATATTTTTGACCCCAATGTAATGGTGAATTCAAATTTGTTACTTTAAATTTATTAATATCAATGGGTTCTGATTTTTCAATAATCAACTGAGATTGACTATAATCACTCTGAAATATTTTGTATATGTTAGAAGCTGTTAATGTAGAGCGTCTAAAAATATACCACTCATCACTTTTTTGCTCTGCTTGTAAAATATTCTTTAAATACTTTATTTGATTGCAATATTTTTCAAAATTAATTGTTAAGTTTATTGATATATTTGAAGCATCTCTAATAATGTGCGTTTTTTCATAAGACCTGCGCGGTATATAAAATTTAAATACTAGCTTTTGACATAGTTTAATTGTGCTTACTAGTAAATTTTTTGCGCACGTTTCATTTATATTAAATAATGTAAGCGCAATAGGTTCTTCAATTAATTGTGCATAATATATATTATATATTGTTTCATATAGTTCATCGTGTAAATCACAATACATAAGTTGCATCAAATTAGTGTTTATAAATTCAAGCATGCTATCGCTAATATTAACAAGTAGTTCTTGATAATTTGCGCTTAGTGTTGGATTTGTTAAGTCTAACATTGAATTAATATTAAATTTGTTAATTAAATAATTAATAAAGTTTGAATATTTATTAATCATAATTAATTTGTTCTTTTAATTAATTATAATTAACTATTTAATATTCAATTTTAATAACAATTTAATAACGATTATAATCAATTCTCCACATCATGTATTTTTATTGTTTTTGCTTTTAGTTTTTTGTCTAATGGCAAACTTTTTACGGTAGAAACGTGTTTATCATCTTTTTTTAATAAGAAGTTACGAGTTGTTATGTCAAATAATAAATGAGGTATATCTACTATAATACCTCCAATTTTATCATAATTTACATCTTTTGCTTTACTTAATGCTTTGCGGTCTAAACACTTGATTAAGTAACTCTTACATTTATTACTTTCTTCACTTACTAAATTATATTTTTTTTCTAATAGTTCAACATAATTCACTAATTTTTTTACCTTTTGTGTTTTATCTAGTTTGCACCAGTTTTCTTTTTCATTTGCAATTGTTTCATTATTTAAAAAATTTGACAATGTGCTATTATTTGTATTTACTACAAGTGGAACAATTTCGGTTCCGTTAAATCGTTTTGTTTTATAAGCAATATTTTGCAACTCTTTGCAGTTATTGGATTTATCTTTTTTTATACATTGTTCACTGGACAATCCTGGTTTTTCTATAGTATGTTCATTTGTCTCTTCATTTAAAAGTGTTCCGCTTAGTTCACTAAGCAATTGTTCTCCATTTTGAAAACTCATTATTATAATAAGTTTAATGCTTTAATTTTATATATTAATAATATATTATTGTAAAAATAAATTTATGAAAAAACAAATAATAATAAATAATATAAAAAAATATAATGATTATGTAAATTCATATGATGTTAGTAATAATATTAAAACACTTAATAACAATGTTATTAAGGAAGCCAAACTATCGTATATAGAATTATTGGAAAAAACCACAAAATTAAATACAAATGATTTATGCAATAATATACTGGACTATTATGATAATTATGATAAGCAACTAGTAACTATACAAAGTATACAAAGTATTCAAAATATACAAACAATTTATGAAAAGCAACATTTTATACAAGCTTTGAAAAAAAAATTGGCATCATATAAGCAACAAGATATAAAAAAAAATTATGAAGACTATTCTAATTCTAATTTTATTACATTAGAAAATATTATTGAAAAATTAATATCTTGTAGCATGAAATGTTATTATTGTAATGTTAATATACTCATTTTATTTAAAAATGTGAGAGAAGAAAGTCAATGGACTTTAGATAGGCTAAATAATTATGATGAGCATAGCAATTCAAATACCATTATATCTTGTCTAAAGTGCAATTTACAACGACGCCGAAAAAATAGTACAAAGTTTAAGTTCTCAAAACAAATGAACATTATTAAAAAAATTGAGTAACTTTAATAAATATATAACTCTTTATATAACCATGACCACCATTATTAATACTATTGCTAAAAAAACAGCACTTATTAACAAACTACTTGAGCGCTTAAAAACTGCGTCTATTTCATCAAATGATTATGTATCATCAAACGAGCCGTTTTTTAGAAATGATGAAAGCGCGCAACCTTTCCAACAATACAACAAATTATTTATTAATGCAGAACTTCCAGAAGGGTTGAACCACAATATTAAATTGTTATATGAGTTGTTAGGAGACCAAAAAAAGGAAATCTATTATGGACAATGGACTATTATGAGTGTTGAAGAAGCATTAATAAGATATAAAGAATTGTGCAAGCACGGACAAACTAATGTGTTCACTATTGGCTATAAATATGGAGGAATGGGCTATATTGACCTCTTAAGTTGTGATTTAACAAGTCATTTATTGTTTTATAGTGTTGATGGTGGTTCTAACGACTATGATAGATGCTATAATGCAAACAATTTGATTACTAATGGATCAACTCCTTATGACAAATTTTATTTTAGTGATTGGTTTTATAATGTGTAAATTATAAATGTTAATTGTAAAGTCTAATTGTAAATATTATGAAATTATTATTATTTTTTTCAAATTCAAATAATAATAATAATAATATATATATAGCATTATGGCAAAAACAAAAGGAGTTAAAAGGCATTTAAGAAGAAAACAAAAATCTAGAAAGATAAGAGCCAAGGGTATGAAAAAAGTAGTAGCTAATTATCTTGGTAAAATATTAAATGATGTTCATTTAAGAACATACGGTCAAGAATTTGCTGATCCTGGAGAGCCATCCGTTGTGTCACAAATAATGTCGCATATACCCTCGGCAAAAACTGAATATAAAAATCGCCTAATTAACGCACTTGCGTTAAATACAAGAATTTTAGCCGAACAAAAAGCAGAAATTAAACGTTTAGAAATGTCAGGAATTAATGGTCCCTCACGACGAACTCGTAGTGGTGCTAGACCAACCATAGACCCCACACTTTTAGCATTATATTTAGAAAGAGATTATACAGAACGAGCTATTATGAGTAACCAATACGCGTTACAACAACTAAGAGACGAAGATCCCCGCCCAAGATTTATTCCTCGTCCAAGAGTTAACTATGCTGAATTGCTTAGACCAAAACCTGGATGGGACGATGAAAGAATGGCATATAAAGCACGAGAACGTGGACGAGAGGCTTATTATGTTTAATGCGTTTATACAAGTTAATTTTACAACAGATTATAGTAGCGTTGTAAATAAAGCAATACATTATATTTATCATCATCGTTTAACTCATTATAATTTTCATTATTTTTAATATATAAAACAACTTTATTTGAAATAGTATTAACTTTCAAATAAGCATGTTTATTTAAAATCAATTTACGGGCTAAAGCACTAATATGCGATGCGTATAAATTTTCCTCCATCATTAAAATACAATAGTTAGTATTTATATTAATTTACTAAATATTATAGTTTATATTAATTTAACTTAATAGTTTTTGGCATATTTTATTTTCTTTACATGGCATCTATTATCTCTGCATTTTCTTGTTCCTGCTCTACATCTGTTAATTTTATGTGTTCTTTTCCAAGACGATTTTCGGTAACATCTTTTATCGGAATAACAACGATGGCGTGTTTTTCTACAAACACTTTTATGCTTTCTCATTGTTATATAATAATTATATATAAAATTAATATTTGTCGCCTAAATTATTTTTAAAGTATTTAAATACTTTAAAGTAATAACGCTAGAATCTAATAGCGCCCCTTTAAAATTATATTTGGTCTTACACTCTTGCATAATTATATTTTTAATCAAACTATAACTACTACACCCTATTACTAAACCATCACATTTGGCAATAAATGTTTTTAAATTTGCTAACTTTTCAAGTGCTTCGTACACTTTAACACTATTTTGTATATCATTTTCTAATAAATTTAAGCTAACATGCTTAATAACTGTATTTGTGTTAAGTAGATTAGTTAATAAATTACTTTTCTGTGTTATTGATGTTGATAAAACTAATAGTGTTTTGAATTTATGTTTTTTAATATATAAACACAAAGGTATTATAGGTTCAATAATTAATACATTAGCAATTACAAAATTGTTTTTAATTAATATATCAAAAATAGATGATGACGCACTAAGACACATAATAATACATGCATCATAATTGTTTTTCAAATTATTTATTAAAAGCTGTAATGTCAATTCTCTAAGCACATTTTTAGTTAAGTTTGTTAAATTATTCACATTTAATTTAGCAAATCTTAATTCTAAATTTTTAATAGTTTTTATTAAATTTATTTTTATTAAATTTATAAGAGTTTGTGCTCCCTTATTACTATCAACTATTAATAATCTCATACTATATTATACTATATTATACTATATTATACATTATTTAAAAATAATAACCCATATATAAACCTTTATTTTCAAAACCATAACGTTTGTAATAACACTCTAACCCTGTATTGCAATCTAAAATAATTTTGTAGCAATTATTATTCTTTGAATAGTTAATCACATAATCAATTAGTTCTTTTCCCACATTACTTGACCTATATTCTTTTTTTACAACAAAATCTTCAATATGCCCAACACATTTTGCATTATGAATAAACTTTTGCTCAATTAATAATGTTATAACACCCACAATTTTGTCATTATACATATATACAAACACATTATGATTGGCTGGATAAGAACCAATAATTTCGCAAAATCTCTCAAAAGTTACACTATTTTTGTCAATAATTCCAAAAGCGCTATATAATTCTAATACTTGTTCATAAATAGATTTGTCTAAATATATTGAAGTTATATTTATAATATAACTTCTACTCATAAGATAATAGTCTTTATTATTCTTTATTTAATTATTAATTAAATATTATTTATTATGTATTAATTATATACTATTATTTAATTCTATACTATTATTTAATTTTTAAACAATAGTATAAAATTAATACTTAAATACTATTAAATTATAAGTAATAACTAATAACTAATAATTAATAAAATGAGTCAAACTATTGATACGCAAAATGATATATTACTAAATAAACTACTAATTTTTTACAAAAACACAGAACATTTTGATAAAATGATAAGTATTATAAATGGAACATCTAAAATCTCTCTACGAATAGTGGACTGGTTTGTAACAAACTATTCAAAAAAAAATTATTGTGTTATTGAAAACACTGATACTAATGTACGTTTTAAAGTATATAATGATTATAAACTAAAACTTAAAGCATATAGTAAAAAGAAATTTGACCCATTTTGCAGATGGGATAGAATAAATGTGCCGTATAAAGATACTATATGCGTGCAAACAACATTAGGACAGTTAAATTTTTTTAAATGGACTATTGAAAATAAAATATTAGAGTATATTGAAAATAATTATAGCACAATTGAAAATGATATGAATTTGAGAAATAGTTCAACAAAAGTAAAAAATACCTCTGTAAATTCAAATACTTCAACTGAGAGTAGTGAGTCATATTCATCTAATATTTCAGATGAATCAGAAACATCCGTAATAGTAGCGTCTACAACATTACTAAATTTAAATAAAACACGCAAGAAACGCGAAGAATTGTCATCAAATGCTTCTAAAATTATGAAAAAAGAGTTTATAAGTACAACGCTAGTATTTAATTAACTAACAAATTATTAATACTATGTTAAAATTAATATGTTAAAATTAATAAAATATAAAACTAATATTTTATTAATTAAGTAATTACTATGGGAGTCAATTATAGTATTAACAAAGTCAATTTTGAATATGTTCAAAATTATTGTAACTTTAAAAATGACAAACTATTGTTAATTAATACATTAGACTATTCAAAGCAAGATTGTTTAATTAAAAATACAATAGCTGCTTCACAAGAGGAAGAGATTTTAAATAACTTTTTAAAGAAAAATAAAGCTATTATTATTTTAATATATGGAGAGAATTGTAGTGACAATAAAGTAATTGAAAAATACAATCAACTATATAAACTGGGATTCACAAACTTATATGTCTATATTGGTGGACTATTTGAATGGTTATTATTACAAGATATATATGGGGAAGATGAGTTTCCAACTACATCTAAAATATATGATATTTTAAACTACAAAGGTAAAAATGTCACCAAATAGCTTATACTATATAAAAAATTGATTACTAAATATTATTTATATTTAACAATCTATTTAACAATCTATTTAACAATATATTTAACAAACTATTTAACAAACTATTTAACAATATAAAGTATGAGCACTCCTAATAACACTCCTAATAACACTCCTAATAGTTCTAATAGTTCTAATAGTTCTATAGAATCTATTATTTGTTATAATGTGTATATTAGTAATACTATACCAAATGCAAATGCAAATGCAAATACAAATACAGCTAGTCCATTAATACTATATACGTGTAAATTTTGTTCTAATAGTATTGCAAAAAATACAAATATTTATAGAGGATACAATCATTCATTTTGTAGCAATTATTGTCGTTCTAATTATTCACAAAAAATAGCTTTACTAGATTACTATTTAAACAATTACGAAGTATGGTTATAAAAGCAGCAACATTTTAAAAAATTGTTGTTAAATAAACTAATTATTTACAAATAAGTTTGCAATTCTTTTTTTTATAATTGTAAATTATAATTATGAATATTGACACTTTATTATTAGATTTAGAAGTAATTAGACAAATAAATGAAAATGATAAACTGTCTGTAATCAGTTTAATTGGTTCTACCAGATTAGCTGTAGATAGTTCAAAATATACTTCCGCGTTTACCAGATACTATTATAATTATAATAGAGAAACCACAATTACTTATTTAGAAAATTTAACTGGAGCACTAGAAAAAACATCCGAATTTTTAATTAATGGAGATCACAGCGAAGAATGCGAAACTATTTATGCTGCTTTACTAAATGCGTTAAAAGGTTTAGAAAATTTAAAACTAACATATATAAGCGATTCAATTATTGTTGCTAAACTAACGTTAATTATTAATAAGTTTAAAGCTATTGCAAAAAAATTGGACATTTGTTTAACAAATAGTACTAACTATATTAATGATTGTGTGTCATCTTCATCAAGCAAAGCTACAACTATAAATAATGAAGATTAGAGAGATTTAATTTATTTAATTTAACTAATTTAACTAATTTATTTAGATTATTTAACTAATTTATTTAGAGTATTTAGAGTATTTAGAGTATTTAGATTAATTAATTAATTTAATTAAATTTCATTTTATTTAAATTAAAATATTTATGTTATATATAAAATGACAGAACACGAAGAGAGAGAAGAGGAAAAAGAAGAAGCATCTATGGCCGGCGGTAGAAAACGCAGAAGTCGCAGAGGATCTAGAAAAGGTTCAAGACGTGGTTCTAGAAAACATAGAAAAGGAACAAAAAAACGCAGTGCTGGAAAATGGATAATGCACGTTAAAAAGTTTGCCAAAGACAACAAAATGTCGTTCAAAGACGCTATGAGCAGTTCTCAATGCAAAAGTTCGTATAAAAGAATGTAGTAAAAACAGTTGAGTGTGCTATAATTACATATATTATATAATTTATAATATATAATATATTATATATTATATAATGAAACAAACTGCACGAAAAAGACACAAACATAAAAATATGAGTAAAAAAAGACACGTAAAAAAAAGAAACACCCGTAAACTGTACATGACTAAAGCTTCCGGTAAAAATGTTAAACTGGAATGGTACAACAGATTTTTGCAGAGATGGACACGCAGACTTGCGGAGACTAAGATAGAGTTAGAAGGGGCAAGAAGAAGGGCAGCCGATACAAGACAACGTGACGATTTCCGTGCGCGGCAAGAGATTTTAATTCAGTTATTGACAGATAGACAAAAAAGATTCACGCATGCAATAAGTGTAATAACACAGCTTATTAGACAGGAAGAGGAAAAAGCAGCTACAAGAATACAATCTGTTGCAAGGAGTAAAACTGCAAAGACTAATGTTAAATTATTTAGGGAGGACATTGAGTTTAAGAAGTTGTTGGCAGCAATTGAGGCTTCTGAAAAGGCGGCTGCAAGTGCAACAACTTCAGCTGCTGCGGCCGCAAATGCAACACCTTCAGCTGATGCGGCTGCAAGTGCAACAACTTCAGATGTGATAACATCAAAATCACCATTAGCAAAAACGCCAAAAACGCCAAAAACGCATGAAGAAATGCTGCAGACTCGTATGGAGGCTATATTTACTATTATTAAAAAAAAATTAAAAGACGATAACGGGGAAAAGGAAAAACTTTCACCTGGCAATCGACTAGATGTCATGGGAAGGACTGTATTATATTTGACTTTAAAACAGTATATAAATAAAATTATTACAGGAAACATTCATAAAGAAGAATATGAATATGATAGAACAACGTTTGAAAATATTCTAGATTTAAATGATACAAAAATGTTTATAAAACAAAAAATCGGTAATGATCCGGTAACATATATTAATTTTAATATTAACATATTATGCCCAGAGTCCCGGCCACGGTTACCTACGGTACCTGTCGTCGGTCAACCTTATTGGGAGGCACATATAACACTATTTGATGATGCTGCAATGAAAGAAACGCATGGCAATAACGTCTTTAAACTTAGCCATTTAACATTTACAAAATGGAACAATGGAGTCAAAGATATTAATATACATATGTATCAAGACAAGGCGGATATAACTCTCATGCCTTTTCCTCCAGTAATAAGTAAAAACCGTCTAACAACATTTAGAGATTTAGTATTTTCTTTCATTACTCATCATCCAACTCAATTAAAGGAGATGGTGCAAGAAAAATATGTTAAAGCACAAATACCTGAACAAGCTGCAGCGAACTTGGCTCTCGGACTATCTACTACTCGTCGTTTGACACGCGGGCAATCCTATACTAGAAGTGGTAATTATCAAGCCTTTGTTACTAGAGGTGGTCGCAAATTTACTTTAAAAATATCATCACACAGAACACGCTATAATAAGAGAAAACACAAAACTATTAACTCCACACAAAAAAATAAACGAAGAAAATAATAAATAACAAAACGCGCAATGTGATTTTATAAAAGAGTCATATTTTAAACTAAGTTATGTAAATTTCAAATAAAACTTCGAAATTTACATATTAATAATATTTATAATATTTATAATGAGCGTCCTACCCGTTTTGTTTTGCGTGTAGAATTACTGTTTGTTTTCTTTAGAGTAAAAGACCGTGTTTTTTTTGTATTTTCAACAACTATTAGCCATTTTGGGTCATAATTGTATAATAGTTTTAGACTATTATTTAAAGACTTTAAGCCTTGATTTAGTGGTGTTATAAGTGTTTCATTTATGTTAATTTTATAGTAATGTAATTTGGCTAACAATTTATTTAATTTGTGCACATAATATTCAATTACCATTAGTGGAGTAATAGTAACATCACCTGGTATTGGAAAAGCAGATTCATCATTTTCCCATACTTCATTAAATGTGCGTGTGTCGTCTTCATTTGCTATTTCTTCTATTAAGTCTTCATATATTATAATATCTAACACAGACCTTACTGGTTCCTCTATAGTAGCTCCTAGTCTACTTCTAGCATATAATAATATTTTCATCATAATATTTAAAACATCTTGAATACATATTACTGCTTTATAAGAAGGCAATAGCACATCATTTATAAGAGCATGAATTTTTAATGCTTTTCTAGGCAAATCACCGTCTCTATTTAATCTAAACTTATTCATTAAAAAACCATAATCTATTACAAAAAAAGTATCAGCAAGCAAGTCTGTTTTAAACACAATTATTCGGATACTTTCCATAATTCTGTCTCTTGACCCATCTTCTCTTTGCTCAACAAACTCTCTCATAATGGTTCTAATAAAATCTAACGCGTCGGCATATTCCATATGCTGTTTAGCGCTATAAATTTGCCCAAATAAATCTGGTTCCCATATGTCTTTATACATTAATCCATAGTTATATCTATGACGTAATGTTGAATGTGGGTCTCGTGATGGTCTAGGTTTTGCCCTGTTTATAGGATTTATTAAAATAGGAGGTTGTCTTAATGCCATACTTATATACTTATATACTTATATAATAATGTTATAATAAACTTTTTTACAAAAAATAGTTAGATTATTACTAATTCTAAAGTAAATCAGGAATGCTAATTCTAAAATGTGGTCTATGCCTATCAAATGCACTAGTTTGTGGAGCAACAGTTCGTATTATATCTGCACCATATAAAGTATAAATTTTGCTATCTATATATAGCAAATCAGCATTTATTGCATCTAATAGTTCGCGCACTATACTAATTCTATAAGTGGCTAAATATTCGAGTGACCGGTTTAATTCTAAAATATAGTAATTTAATACGTCATATACATGAACATTCGTTACTTCAGGAATATTGAGCGGTTCATCTTCGGGTTCTTCTTGATAATAATTATAATGCGCAAAATCCCATAATTCATTTTTATATTTTTGCTTTCCTACTTCAGTATAATGCCATACATCTCTAAAGCGTTGTAATTCTCCTTTCATATTAGGTTCGTCGTGTTCAATAGGAAAATGTCTAATGTTAGGATAAGGGCGCGGATCTGGTTGTCGCCCACTAAGAGTGCTATAATAATTAATCATTATTTTTGTAGTGTGCTTTATTGCCCAATATGCTTTATAAGCATTTATAAGAGGGTCAAAAATAATATTTTTGATTTTTTTAGTTATAAACGCATTAAACGATTTAAATTTTTTTGTTTTGCTTGGAAAAACATTTGCAACGCCTTTGCTATAGTTAGAAGTTCCACTATAACTTCCACGAGTTGTTAATTTTTGTCCGGTTAGCTCTAAAGCATTACTCAAAAAATCAAAATCTATTATAAAAAATTTGCGTGTAGTTAATACTTGTTGTAGTTCATAATCAGGAATACGTGACAAAATATAGTCATTATTTCTTCGCCGCTTAGTAATTTTCAAAAAATTGGCAAATAATGTTTGTAAAAAGTGCTTCGGATAGTCTACAAGTTCAACATCTTTTTTTAAACTATATATGCTATCTACTAAGTCTGTTTCTATAAGCGGACCCAATACTTTTACTAATGGATAATTGTATTCATAACCTCTAGGCACATCTTGTTGAAACGGATAATTATAAATGGGTAATGGTGTTATTTGAAATGGTTGTTTTGGTTGTTCTGCCAGTTCTTTTAGCACTAATTCGTTTTGTGTTATAGCGTCTTCAACACTTTGTCTAGGTAAATATGAAAATATATTTTTTAATGTAGCTTGTTTTTGCTGGCTAGTAAGAGTGGCTAATTTTTGTTTAAGCAAAAAAGGAACTATGTCTCCTTTTCCTTTTGCTTTTGTTTTTGCCTTTTTCCTTGTTAAGTGTTTCTTTTGCAAAGGCATAGTTGTATATTATAGTATTATAAGATAATAATAATATAAGATTTAAAAAGATTTTGCTCGCTTAAGAGTTTTAACCCTTGATTGTTGGCGAGGACTACTACCATTCCGTGTTTTAGTAAGATATTTTGAACTATTTTCTAAAATTCGAATGTAAAATTTTGCATTTGCTTGTCCAACTATGCTTGGGTCAGGCTCAACCAAGTAGTTATTTAATTTGTCTAATTTATTATTTAACTGTTTTATTACACTATTATTTAGCATTATTTTGTAACTACGTAATTTTGATAGCATTTTATTTAATTCTTTAATATAAATTTTTAATACATTTATTGGGTTGTTTGGAGGCCAATAATAACGTTCATAACTTTCTTGTAATAATCTACTTGCTACTTCTTGTGGATACTTAGGTAGGGCAGGGTGACTTTTTCGATAGGCCTCTATTTTTTGTGTTATATTTTCAATAACAATAATCAGTGAATAAGTAAAAGTTACATTTACACTAAAAAACACAGTTAACCTTCTTAATTCGGCTTGTGTATAGCGAACGCCGTTTTCTCTCATTTTTTTAGCATTTACTCTTAATTTATGCACTAAATATTTATAATCTTTTATAAAATAATTTGGATCATATAAATTAACAACATGCATTCTAAAATTCGGGTCAGTCATTGATAAGCGAATTACAGAACCATTTAATAGCAAATTAAAAAAGTCGCTATCGTTAGCTGGTAATGTTTTTGGTTGAAAAACAGCCTTAACGCATTCTATTTCATAAGCTCGGTCTTTTATATCTTGTTTTTTGTCTTCTACTTCTTGTTCAATCGTTTTTTTCATTGAATAAATTATGTCAACTACATCACGTGGTAATGCTGTACCTGAAGGTAATGGCTTTACTAATGGACGATTATAAGCATAAGTTTTGCTAAATTTTGGGACACCATGTTTTACTAATCTTTTAATGATTGCGTCTGTTTTCATACTTGTGCTTTTAGTTTTTTTACTTGTTCTAAATGAATAACTTTTATCTAGTTCAAGTAACTTTTCACGTGGTATTTTTTCAAGTTCTTCTTTTGTATAAAATTCTTGATTTTCTTGAGTTTCTTGATTATATGAATTACGCCTTGTAAAAGGTAAGTTTATAAATTCCATATTATATTATTACTATATAATAATAATATAATGTAATGTAATAGATTTAAAAATAAGATTTAAAAATAAGATTTAAAAATAAGATTTAAAAATAAGATTTAAAAATAAGATTTAAAAATAAGATTTAAAAATAAGATTTAAAAATAAGATTTAAAAATA
>Ga0114979_10002313_pt1 | contig 12889 bp, 7 predicted proteins | sample S_140625_EF_Meta_FD_87315 | JGI IMG/M metagenome (GOLD analysis project Ga0114979, IMG submission 87315) | Freshwater microbial communities from Lake Simoncouche, Canada to study carbon cycling - S_140625_EF_MetaG | ecosystem: Environmental > Aquatic > Freshwater > Lake | place: Lake... | reverse complement strand
TACCTAAATACGTCAGCGAAATTTCCGGTCCGCCCGCAATGCCATTGGTGAAAGGCATTTTTGCCAGGCGAATATCATAGCCGAAACTGATGGCCGCGAATCGCTTGTATTCAAATCCGATGTACGGCGAAATCGCATCCTTCCAACGATAGAAAACACCGGCACGCGCAAGACTTGCCGTCTTCACATTGGTATACTTCGACTCCTCGCCTATGCGGTATTCACAGGTTACACCAATATTGACGGCATTCGATCCGCCTTGACGCTGCACCAGTGCGTCATAGCGCATGTCAATGTGCTCATAGCGCTTAATCCAAGCAGCCTTGTAGACCTGACGCAAACGCACTCGATCATCACCGCGGGCAATCATGGTAATCTGCTGATTGGCGTGATAAATAGCATACCCCAAATCAAAACGCTTTTTGTTACGGTGCTTCCAATGGGCTCCCGCACCAATGTCAACAAAACTGCGCGTGTTTGTGATGAAACGCTCACGATCATCCAACGACGGATCATAGGCTACACCATCAAATTGCGAATCCCAGGCCAACCCATCAAAATTAATCGAGCGCTGTTCAAAGCCAATTTGAACTCCGGACGAGAACAAGTCGTTATCGGTGGCTACCAGATTATACGCTGCCGAGCCGCGCACCATGAGTGTGCCCATCTGTGCCTTACCGGCATCATCCTTAAGTACCATCAAACCAAATCCAAAATAGTTGTCGTTGTACAAGCTCAATAGCTTGTACTGCGCATCCACACCGCTGGTTGTGTATCCGGACCCAATGCCACGCCACTGGCGGCGATGCAAGAGTGTGCCCTTCAACATCGTCTCGAACTGGCCGGTAAGCGCCGGATTATACAGCTGCGGACAATTGTTGTACTGTGAAAAATGAATGTCTTGAGCGGACAGTGAATTCATAAACATCACTACCACCGACAACACTAAAATGAGATATCGTTTTTTCATGTCTTTCAATTCAATTATCTGACTAGGACCACTTCACCTACTCGCTCCACACGCGTTGCCGTCCCTATGGAAGCGGAGAGCGTATAATAGTAACTTCCGGATGGTGCCGGTGCACCGCGAAGTTGACCATCCCAACCCTTATTTGGAGAATTCGTCTCGAAAACAACCTCACCCCAACGGTTGTACACGCGGAACTCCAATCGCGAAATCAGCAACCCTCTAACATAAAGGGTATCGTTTTTACCATCGTCGTTAGGAGAGAAAATATCCGGAACGAAAACGGGATCCGGAGGAAGGATGCACAATTGGAATGAGGTAGAGTCGGTACATTCACCTTCATTGACAACGGTAAGACCAATGGTATACAATCCCGCATTGTCATACAGGTGCGGAATCTCCTCGCCCGGCGTCAGCTCGGCTGTAGTGCCATCACCAAAATACCACGTGCCCGTCACGGCATTCGATGAACTATCCTGAAAGGCAATGTTGCCGATATTCTCAAACGCAATACACGCGTCTTCCGGAGTTACCGAAAACGCTGCATTCGGCGCAGAGAATGCCGGAATATCAACGATGGTGTCGCGCTGACAACCGTTATCATCCGTGATGGAAATCTCTACGGAAGTTCCGGCGTCGTCCTCATAATATCCCGGATTTCCTGTGTCACCATTCCAGGTAACCAAATAGGTGTCGTTCGGGGTAATGGTTAAATCAATAAATCCTTCTTCACCCGGACACAACGTATCACTCGTGAACGCCACATACTGGAAGCGCGGGTAAATTTCAATTTCAAGGCTATCGAATTGCGGTGTTGAACAACCATCATCCACCAGCAATGTTACCATAGTGGTCTCGGTATAAGCCGAACTGTTGGTAGCTGCATTTGGCCCGCCATTGCTCCAGGCGAAGGTCAGCTCATTTTCCGGAAAACCACCGGTCACCACTGCAGCAATAGTGGACGTTTCCTCGTAGCACACCGGGTTCACCGTAGCGGTCAATGACTGCAGCGCTATGGGAGGATAAACAACAAAATTCGCTGTATCGGATACTTCCGGGCAAATGTCCGGAATCACTTTATAGATGACCTCATATTCGCCCTCACCCAACAGGGAAGGATTGAATGTGGTTTGCGCCAATGATCCCGAAAGCAGTCCTCCGAAAGGGGTTGTGATAAAGGCTACTTCGTAATCCTGTGTGCAGTATTGCGGTTGAATGCCCGTGATGAGCGGTTCCACTTGTTTTTCTATCGTAACGAAGATGGAGTCCTTGCAACCGGAAGGATTATCCCAATAAACATAATACGAACCTTCTCCCGCCACTGATGGATCAAACAACCCTGTTTCCTCATTGGTGATACCTGCGCCCGACCAGGTTCCACCCGGCACTGCGTTAGCCAAAATCACCGGACTATCGGTCGTGCAAAACTGTTGTGGCAGATCGGGAAGATTCGGTGCAAAATTGCGCACCAACAAGGAATCCGTGCAGCCATTCGTAACGTAATAGATGTAATTCAATCCGACCGGAATGCCCTGAGGATTCACGGTAAAGCCGGTTGTGGAGGACCCGTTGATTCCCGGACCATACCACGACCCTCCCGAAGGAGTCAGAATACCGGTCAAGGCTGTGTCCAAATCTGTTTCCGTATCTGTTACGCAGAATGAAACCTCCGTTTTGGCGATATTGGTACGGACCATCGAAATGGCAACCGTATCCACACACCCATTGATAGCTTGATACGTGATGTAGGTTTCGGCATCGGCTGTGAAGGCTGCCGGATTGAATAATCCTGTATTCGCATTGCTGATAGCGCCATCGGGACTTGCCCAAAAACCTCCGACCGGAACGGGATTGGGATCAACGATGAAGGGAGCTTCCAACGGACAAATCTCGGCTTCTTCGATAACGCCAACCTCTTTAATGAATATGGAAAAATCCGCCTGACATCCGTTGATGGTGTATTGCAAGATCACATCACCGGGGGGAGCGTTCGCAGGGGCAATCGTTCCGTTGAATGAGCTCACAATACCTGGACCTGTCCAAAAGCCGCCCAATGGTGAAAAATCCAATGTGTCGAGATTCACCGATTGACACAACGGATCAAGAATGAAGGGCTCTGAGATGCTGTCGATGTTCACCAATGTAATATCGGTGCAACCATTGACACTATAGACCACTTGATAATTACCGGCCGTCACAGGATCAATAACACCGCCCGGGGTAATATCGATATCTAACCCTGACCACAATCCACCGGCAGGCGCACCATTGACCTGAAATGGCGCACTCCCGGGGCATGCAGCCACGGCGAATTGCGACGCGATAGGAATCACCGTGAATTGCATACTGTCGACACAATTGGCAGAATTAAAAAACACCGTATGGGCACCACCCCCGGCCAAATCAGGATCATAGAAATTCGTTCCCGGAACTACACCCGGTCCGGACCATGTGCCTTCTGTTCCTGCTTGCAGTAGAATATTGGGTACCGACTGACAAACGGTTTGGTCGGCGGTGAAAATGGTAACATTCTCGATGCCAACAGTTACAGACTTTGTGACTTCGAGAGAAGTTTCCAATTCCGTAATTACAACGGTATACGTCGTTGCTGCTGTTGGACAGACATTTTGAAGTGCTCCTCCCGATCCGATTCCATTCCCCCATTCAAAAGCGTAATTGAAACAACCCTCAGTGATCACCTGAAGATTGGTGCACTCACCCGGACAAACGGCCGGCGAGTCGGCAATAAGATCTGCGTTGATACCGCAATTGGCGAACAGGAACGAAGTACCCAATTCAAACTCATGCGGGCCATTACATTCGTCCGGAATTGTGATGGTCATATTCACCTGAATGTTGCAATTGAATGTGAAAGCGTGATCGAGGTAAAGCGTGATTATATCAGTCATTCCTGCAGCACAGTTCGATTCCACCTGCGTAACCTCGAACGTTTCCGCAGAAGACAACACCTCGAACGTAGCGCTTTCAAGCCAATCACAATCAATCAAATCCGATAGGTTGATATTCACCTGAGCGGCATTGCATGAAGGAATTGTTTGCACGGAAAGCGTTGGCGGAATCGGGTCCGGAACCTGCGTGCGCCAATAGGCACTGAATCCAGCAGTTGAAATACTACCGTCCGATGTCAACACAAGCGTCATTGCGCCACTTGTAGCAACCAATTCTCCGGGAGATACTTGTCCTGTAAAGGTCCCCAAAAGCAAACCTGCCGTCGACGCTCCATCATACACCGTCAAAAAATCAACGTTATCCTGCAAGGCGAATGAACCGAAAAACGTCATGGTAATAATACCATCGGTGTTGATCACGGTGGTTGTATTCTCATCGAATCCATAAGGACCTGTGAGCCCACCACTATCGTAAAGTCGGCCGAAACAATTCCCAATCGTCGCATTGGACATGTTAAATTCCGGATAATTCCACTGTCCCATCAGCAAGGTTGAAGAGAACACTGCAACGAGCAACAGCGCTATGCGCAAGGATGACATCATATGATTTACTGAATGTACGTATAAAAAATACGGTGCAAATTACTACACATTGACTGCGAACAGGGTGCTACGGTTGCAGTTATATAACAATGAATTGTCGAATAATGCACACTGCCCTAGTCACCCCAAAAGCGGACCTTGCGTTGTACATTTGCGACTATGTCGGTAAACAAAGAAGTGCGTCGTATAACGACCAATACCCTGCAGGAGATGAAACATCGTGGAGAAAAAATCTCGATGCTTACCTCCTATGATTTCAGTATGGCGAGACTGGTTGATGGCGCCGGAATCGATGCTATCCTCGTTGGCGACAGTGCCAGCAACGTGATGGCCGGTCATGAAACCACACTCCCCATTACCCTTGATCAAATGATTTACCACGCGCAAGGAGTGGTGCGCGCAGCCAAACGCTGTCTGGTGGTTGTCGATCTTCCTTTTGGATCTTATCAGGGTAATTCCAAGGAAGCGCTCAACTCTGCCATTCGCATCATGAAAGAGAGTGGCGCTCATGCCGTCAAGATGGAAGGCGGCGCGGAAATCAAAGAATCAATCCAACGCATACTTACTGCGGGAATTCCGGTCATGGGTCACCTGGGACTTACTCCGCAGAGCATCTATAAGTTTGGCACCTACCAGGTCCGCGCCAAGGAAGAAGCTGAAGCTGAGCGCCTTTTGAGCGATGCTAAAATCCTTGATGAATGCGGATGTTTTGCGCTAGTACTGGAAAAAATACCGGCTACACTCGCCGCTAAAGTCACCCAATCCATTGAAATACCAACAATCGGCATTGGCGCAGGATCTGCCGTTGACGGTCAGATTTTGGTCATCAACGATATGTTGGGATATACGCAGGAATTCAATCCGCGCTTTTTGCGCCGCTACATGAACGCCGGAGATCAAATTCACGACGCCGTTTCGCGCTACGTGGGCGACGTAAAATCCGGAGAATTCCCCAACGAGAAAGAACAATATTAATCGCCCTCAACGCAGCGAACGGGCATCGCATCACTTCCCCAAGTCACCATGGAAAACGCACAACCTTCCGGCAAAGGCGCACGCGACTGGCGCCAAACCCCGAAAGAACCAATTATCATGAGCACCGTAGAGAACCTGCGGGTACTCTATGAAGACAATCACCTGGTCGTCGTCAATAAACGAAATTCGGATATTATCCAAAGTGATATCAGTGGCGATCGAACCCTGTGTGAAACCGTTAAAGAATATGTCAGGCAGAAATACAACAAACCCGGCCTGGCATTTATCGGCACCGTGCACCGACTAGACAGGCCCGTCAGCGGCATTGTAATCTATGCGCGAACTACCAAAGCGCTCAATCGACTATCCAATATGTTCAAGTACCGCGAGGTACAAAAAACGTACTGGGCTGTCGTGAAAGGTACCCCGGAAGAATCGGAAGCGAAAATCATCAACTATTTGTGGAAGGATCAAAAACTCAATAAGACTTTCGCATTCAAAGAGCCCGGTCCGGATCGCAAAGAGTCGGAATTGAGCTATAAGGTCGTAGGTGTGGGCGACAACTACACCTTTGTCGAAGTATACCCCAAAACCGGACGTCACCATCAAATCCGCGCCACACTGGCCAGCCTTGAATGCCCCATCAAAGGGGACATCAAGTATGGCGCTAAGCGCACCAACGACAATGCATCCATTCACCTGCATGCGCGCAAGATTGAGTTCATGCATCCGGTCAAAAAAACTCCGATTACCGTGGTAGCACCACCACCGGATGATGCCTTATGGAATGAGTTTTTGCGTATCTCGTTTGAGGTCTGAACGCAAGGATCCAATGCTCGATGTGTAGAGTGCTTTAGAGCACTCATAAACGCCCCTGTGTTGAAAAACGGTTTCAAAACCATTACTTTATCCTTTCTGTAGGCCACAGTCTTATCTAGATTTGCCCACAGTATTGATTATTTATAAACACAATTTAAACCGCATGAAAAAGAACAGCTTCTACTTTCTCGCAGCTGTAGTTTGCGCTTCCATCGTTGTGGGATGCGCCAATCTGAAGTCTATGGAGAAGGCTGCCCAGGAAATGGGAATCAAGTCTAACCCCAACCCACTTGAAGTACATGGGGACACCGTAGCACTCACTGTTACCGGCAACTTCCCTCCAAAGTATTTCCCTAAGAAAGCCAGCATCGAAGCTGTGCCTGTGCTCGTGCATAACGGCAAAGAAACTCGCTTCAAGTCGAGCTACTATCAGGGCGAACAAGCCGTAGGAAACGGAACCATCGTTCCTTTCAAGACCGGCAAAAGCTTCACCTACAATGATCGCGTTGCCTATTCTCCGGAAATGGAAAGCAGCAAACTGGAATTGCGCATCCATGGAAAACAAGGCAAGAAGGAAGTTGACTTCCCGGCATTGGCCATCGGTGAAGGTGTTATCGCTACGCCCTACTTGATGAAGAATGATGACAAGTGCACCTGGAGCAAAGACAATTTCGTGCGCACATTGAGTTACACCAATGACAGCACGCAAATCAACTTTGACTACAACTCTTCAACGTTGAAGCCGGCTGAACTCAAGCAAGCTGACGTGACTAACCTTGGCAAGTGGATGCAAAGCGTAGCGAGCAACCCTGCATTGGTCATTAAGAAAATTGAGTTTACTTCATACGCTTCACCTGAAGGTGAAATGTTGCTCAATGATAATCTCGCCAACGAGCGTGCTGAAGCCGGTAAAAAGGCCTTCATGGACCTCGCCAAGAAAATGAAGTTGACAAACGCAACAGAAAACCTCTTTGTATTGACGCCGAAAGGTGAGGACTGGGAAGGTTTCCGTTCAGCAATGGAATCATCCAACATTGAAGACCGTAACATCATCATCAACGTATTGAAGATGACCAGCGACCTTCAGCAACGCGAGCAGGAAATCAAGAATATCTCGAAGACTTACACTGAGATTCAGAAAGACATCTTCCCAAGCCTTCGTCGTTGCCGCATCCTGGTGAACTACGATCTTCTAGGCTACAGCGATGAAGAGCTCGTTCAAATCGGCTCAACCAATCCTGCTCAATTGAAGTATGAAGAAGCAATGCGTGCAGGTTCACTCATTGAAGACCTCAACAAGAAGGCTGCTGTTTATGCTGCTGCTTGTGCCCTTCCTGATGCTGATTACCGCTCGTTCAACAACCTTGGCTGTGTGTACTACATGCAAAACAAAATGGCGGATGCTCAAACCAACTGGAGCAAAGCCTATGGCATGAAGAAGTGCGCTGAAACTGCCAACAACATGGGTATCTCAACTCGTGTGAGCGGCGACCGCAAGGGTGCAATGACTTACTTCAACGAAGCTGCAGGTTCCCAGGAATCAAGCTACAACAAAGGCCTTATCGATATCCAAAACGGTAACTACGCCGGTGCTGTAAGCAAAATGGGAAGCTACAAAACGTTCAACTCTTCGTTGGCTAAGTTGCTCAACAAAGACAATGGTGCAGCTAAGTCGGATATCGACGCCAGCGGCGACAATTCAGCACTTGCTGATTACCTACGTGCCGTTATCTGCGCCCGCAACAGCGACGGTGCAGGAGTTGGTACCAACTTGCGTAACGCGGTTCAAAAGGATGCAGCTCTTGGAGAGAAAGCCAAGCGCGACCTCGAATTCCGCAACCACAAGGATCAAACGAATTTCTAATATTCAGGATTTTAAAAAAACCGCCCTCGTGGCGGTTTTTTTTTGCCCTCAACTTTCCATTTTTTCACAGCGCAAAGTCGCGGGGAGTTAACAGAGAGTCATCTTGACTTGCCCTCGACTTCGCTCGGGTACCGGTAGCTGTAATTGCAATGTGGCCTCGGCTCCGCTCGGCCGGACATTCGATCTGGCCGGGAGCAGAATCACAATGACCATGACGCCAACATTCACTCCGTTAACTTTCAGCCCTTCCTCCATCGTCCTTATCTTCGCTCCATGACAACGGAAACCGCAAACGCCCTTGCCGACAGTACGCTGCTCGGCGCCTTGGGAATCGAATTCACCCACATTTCCGAGGGTCACATTGAGGCCACTATGCCGGTTGACCATCGCACGCAACAACCCTATGGACTGCTGCACGGCGGCGCCAGTGCTGCGCTTGCGGAGACGCTAGGTAGTTATGGATCTCATTTGATTGTCTCTGAAAACGGCGGAATCGCTGTTGGCCTTGAACTCAACATCAATCATGTGAAGTCAAAACGGAATGGCGTTGTAACGGGAATAGCCAAAATTCTTCATCGCGGCAGATCCATTCATATCTGGAATATCGATATCGTGGATGAAGAGAAAAACCTGATTGCCTCAAGTCGACTTACCGTGATGGTGAAAGAAAAGAAAGGATGACCATCGATGATGCCATAGCGGGCAAAACGTTTTTTGCTCATTGTGTCTTACCGAATGAGTTTGATACTACACGGAAGCGTCTTTCTTTTCACATGCCGTCTGAAGCAGGTTATACTTCTGAAGAAGGTATTCTACTTGATCTTTCCCCTTTCGCGCCTTTTGTAAACCATGGCGTTCAATCGGCCACTGCGGAGCACGACCATGCCGAGAGTGTTACTGCTGCTCTTGCAGCCATTCAAAACGGTGACCTTCAAAAAGTCGTGATTAGCTGCATCAAACATGTGGCGCGCAAATCCACACCGCTTGAAACCATCTTCGAACGGTTGACCGAACGCTACCCGCATGCGTTCGTTTACGTCATCCATCATCCGCTCTATGGCATTTGGATGGGCGCAACACCGGAATTATTGCTGCACAAGCATGGAGACACTTTTCGCACGGTTAGTTTGGCAGGCACACAGCCATACAGTGAAACGCATTCCCTGAGCTGGTCTGAAAAACTCCACCACGAACAGCGCGTTGTAACGGATTTCATCCTGGAAAAAATAGCACTTTGCCATGCCACGCAGGTTGAACTTAACGGTCCTTATACCGCGCAGGCCGGCCCCCTCGCCCATCTGAAAACCGATATCCGATTTCATTCCAATCAACGCAGTGCGGCTATTATCGATGAGCTTCAACCCACACCTGCTGTTTGCGGCCTGCCACGTGAGCGAGCCCTAGGATTCATTCTTGACCACGCCAACTTTGATCGTCGACTGTATGCGGGTCGCATCGGACTCCACCTGCCATCGGGTGATGAAATCCATTTCGTGAATCTGCGCTGCATGCAGGTCTTCGATGATCATTTTGAACTGCACGTGGGCGGCGGCATCGTCGCGGGTTCAACAGCAGCCGATGAATGGCACGAAACCGAAATCAAAGCCAACGTGCTGCGCAACCTCTTGCAATAAAAAAGCCCCGCACGCATGCGAGGCCTTTTAGAATCTTTTGAAGCATCTTATCTAACGACAAGTGTTGCGCCCGTTAATCCCGGTATTTCGATGCGATACACACCGGCGGCCCACAGCGAAACATCGAGTTGCTGAACACGTGTTGCATTGACATCACTATAGACCACTTGACCGGTCGCATTGATGACTTGCATTCCACTATACCCTTGAGGTACGATAACATTGATCACGCTTTCCGCTGGGTTCGGATAGAGCGTTAGTCGCGCAGCGTTCGCTTCATCTACGTTCTCGACGATAACGCTGACCTCGTTACTGAGCGTGCTGCAACCAAATTCATTGGTTGTAATTACCGTGTAGACTCCCGAAATCATGGGAACCATTTCCGGGAAGTTGTAATCTAATGCATCACCGTTCAGATACCATTCCCATGAAACTCCTCCTGCGGGGGCTATGAGAACATCATTAGGGTTCGTCAGGTTATTTCCCGGAATGGCCCAAACCTCCACATTCAAGGTATCATACACATTGCAAAACGGATTGGTGCGATTGAGCACGATGTCATACATCCCGGGTTCATTTGCCGGGAAGTTGTAGACCATTTCATTTGCGACTACACCACCATCGATTGTCCATGTATAGGTCTCGGTGTAATCCAGTTCTGGGAAGATGTTCAGCATTACGGGTTGGCCTTGACACGTGGCGTTGACGCCATTGGGATCCGGAATAAGATCACACGAGAAGATTGTGTGCGAATAGGTATTGGTAATGATCGGCTCGTTGTCATCGAAGTAGATGGCTGCGGAATTATTGATGACATCTAGCGGCAACAACGAATCAAATGAACGAATACGATACACCACCCAGCCGTGTGAATTCGGTTCGTCGTGAACGCTATCGGGAAGCATGATGTTGTCAAAAACAAACTGCACCATGCCATCAGGCGTAACAATGGTGCTGTACGAGTGTGAAGCTGCAATGGGTGTGAAGGAATTCAGGTTAAGACGCGTGAGGTCGAGTTGATCCTCAATACGCACATTGAACGCCGGAGCATTGCCTGTATTCTGGAAGCGAATGCGATACTCCAGTTCCTCACCGGCTGTTATAAAATGCTGTTCGGTCCAACCGGCCGGTGTTGCTTGCTTATCGTTGGGGTCGTAGCTGCACGTAACTGTTGGGTTAATGCTCCATTCATTGGTATAGAATACTCCGCCATTCGCATCATTCAACGTGAGCGAAAAAGCAAAAGGGAAAGTCTGACCCGTTGTGGCTGCTCCCGGCCCCAGGATATGAACCTGATAGTAGGAAAGCGAACCCGCCGACTGATTGTCTATTGTCCAGGTGAGCGTGCCCGGAGCGGTTTCCATTGGCGCTTCCACGGTTACACCTGTAGCTGCCCACGCAGCGTCGTCATAATTCAACGAAGGATCGAACGTGATGGTAAAAGTTCCACTCAAGGGCAGATTGCCATTGTTATAGAGATAAATACCCGGTGTGAATCCGCCTGCACAATGTATCGTTGTGTTCTCACCTGTGCTAATACCGCTGACTTGCGCCATGGCTTCACTTGCCGGGATGAGTGGTAATTTCAAGCCATTGCAGGTCGGTAAAGTCACTTGCAGCGTGCTGTCCACATTCAACATCCAATAGCCGTTAGCATCTTCAAACGAAATGGTGTAGGTCGCTTGCGGGATATTCGGTAATACGAATTGACCATTGGCATCCGGGTAAATCAACACTCCCAGTTCTTCTATAGTTATGACACCGATATTGCTCAATACGGGCTCTGCAGGCTGCCAAGTTTGCTGAATGCCATCACCATTCACATCATGAAAAATGAGACCATTGATATCACTACCGTAAATACACGATCCATTGTCGCACGTCACCCACTGCTGGTAGTTGCATGCACCAATATCCATACAGCCCGACCATCCACAGGAGGCGTCAGAAACGAAAGCGTCGGGATCATAATTGCACGACGTGTTGTCGGTACAGCCGCAGATAGGCGCAATAGGCTCGTTGGTTAGCATCACCATGCCTTGCACCGGAACCCAAGAAGTCCACTGTGTCATGTACTTAATGAAGTAAGTTGTATTGGGTTGTAAAGTCAAAGAATCTGCTAAATCCAAACACATGGGATCAGCACTGCCGGATATTCCACCTGTCGGAGTGACATAACAGAAGACCAATTCAGCGCCTGTGCAATTGCCATCAGCACCCGCCTGATACACTTCTATTGCTGACGGATAATTAAAGCCTGTGGTTCCCGACGCGTTCGAGCCGTAACCGCTGTAGAACGCGACATTCGCATGACTGAAATTCTCTGAATTAAAGCTGTACCAGCCGCTCTGAGCGTAGTTCATTTGTCCGCATGCAGGTGGTTCTTGATTAATGGTGCACAGGGTATCCAACATCAGCACCCCATTTTCCATGGCAACTGCAGTTTCACAACTCGAATTAATTTCATTGGAACCCTCAATGGTAAATGCTGTGCTTGCTTCACACCCGTTGACATCCATGGCAGTCAGCACGTAGATTCCCGGTATATCAAAACAATTCCACATTCCCGGTGAAATTACCGCACCGTTGCTGAGCAGGTAGGTATAGGGCGCGGATCCACCCGAAGCCATAAACTGCGCAAGGCAGGTTGGCTGACCACAACTGTTGTTGCCGATGGAGGCTGTCACAACGATTGGCTGAGGATAATTGAGTGAAGACAGACACATCGTCTCTTCATCTTGCAAAACACCATCGGCATCCAGATAACTTACTTGGAGACATACCTGTGCAAAGGAATACGCAAATAATGGTATTGAAAATTGCTCGAAGGTCGTCCCCGAAATAGCCTGCCCCGAAAGGGTGAGCTCGTTTATTAAATAAAGCGGCGCACCCGCTTGATCCTGCTCATAAGCCGTCCACGTGAAGTTATAGGTTCCACCGAAAGCACAATCGCCGGTAGCATAGCCCATAAAGGTTAGTTCTTGATCAGCGCATGAAACAGGCTGTTGATTCAACGTTACAGCTAGGTCACATTGCGCATTCACCGTTGAAACGGTCATCAGTAAACCCGCAAGTAAGAGGATAAAGTTTCGCATAGGATTATGGTGTTAAGGTGGTT
>Ga0114979_10002311_pt1 | contig 12892 bp, 12 predicted proteins | sample S_140625_EF_Meta_FD_87315 | JGI IMG/M metagenome (GOLD analysis project Ga0114979, IMG submission 87315) | Freshwater microbial communities from Lake Simoncouche, Canada to study carbon cycling - S_140625_EF_MetaG | ecosystem: Environmental > Aquatic > Freshwater > Lake | place: Lake... | reverse complement strand
ATGTCTTTAGCATTATATGCATCACCATATGATAATAATGGTAGGGATACTAGTACAGATAATTTAATATCAAAAAAAAGATTAAATCATAATAAAACTCAAAAATATCACAATGATTCATCTGATAAGGTGAAAAATATTATAAAAAAAATTCATGATAGTTCTATTTATAATGATTCTATAGATGGTGTAGAAATGGGCGATTTTTCTCCATTATCTCCACCCGAGTCAGCAGGTGTAATTAGAAGCATAGATAGATCAACCTTTAAAGAAAATTATACTAGTATGAATAATTATAACGATAACGACAACGATAACGTCAACGATAACGTCAACGATAACAGCAACGATAACAACAATTCGAATTATTATACTATTCCTTCTAACAATACCAACAACACCAACAACAACAACAACAACAACGTCAACAAGACCAACAACAACCCCAACAACAACCCCAATAATAATAATAATTCAAAATCATCTATTCAACCCAATGCACCCAATGCACCCAATGCACCCAATGCACACAATGCACCCAATGCAAGTAATTATTTAGACGATATAGAATATAACGATTTAAATAACAATTATGGAGATAATAAATCAGTAGAAGAATATTACAAAAGGTTTAGTCCGAATTACAATTATGGAACAGTATCAAATTGGAATAGAAATGCTCAAACGCAATCCCAAAATAATATGAAAAATATTAATAAAAAAATAAATGCAAATGAAATTACGAACGCCAACATTTATAATCCTTATAGTAATCAATTTTCACAATTTTCATCACAATCATCACCCACAAATATAGAAAATACTATTTTGTTAGAAAAACTAAATTATATGATTCATCTTTTAGAAGAACAACAGGATGAACGAACCAATAATGTTACAGAAGAAGTAATATTATATTGTTTTTTAGGCATTTTTATGATATTCATAGTAGATAGCTTTACCAGAGTAGGAAAATATGTAAGATAAATTATAAAGCTATAGCCAACCAACCAAAAATATTTATTTATTGTAATATAAATACATGTTTCGAATCACATTGTTTATGAATATAATTGTAGAAAAAATACATAGTCTCAGTTGTTCTATAAAATAAGTATGATTTGTTTTTACTCGATTTTAATAGATCATCTACAAATATATAATTGTCCGATATATTTTCTATACAAAAATATTCGTATTCAATTTTTTGTTTCATTTGTTTCATTTGTTTCATTTGTTTATCTTTCTTATTCCCTCTCCCCTCTTCTGGTAGTACCTTTTTTTCAGTAAACTGAATAACGCACAATTTAAATCCATAAATAAATAACTCTTCACTATTTTTGCTTAGTCTACCGTTTCGTTTTTCAGATTCATCGTAATAACAAATGGATCCAACAGATGTAATTGTTCGTTTTTGTAATCGAAAAAAATAAACACCAATTATGTTACCATTAATTAGATCAAATAAATAATAAACTATCAGATTCTTTGATTGAATCAGTTCAAATAGATTGCTTATATCGGGTAAAATAAAAACATGATATCTAGTTATGTGTTGATCTTTAATGAAATCCAATACATTATGAAAACTAGATTTTGTTATCTCAAATACTTGATAATGTTTAAAATGATTGTTTGATTGTAGTAACGATTCATTGATATATTTTTTAAAATAATATTGTTTGAGAGAAAACATATAAGATTTATATAGAGATAATGGAACGACTCCAATATTAGATAATGCATTCGATCGTTTAAATAAACAAATCCGAATGTTTTGGTTATCTTCTCTACGAAATTTACCATTTTTTACTGCATGAGTATTTAATAATTGTTGATTATATATATGGGTTTGTATTAGTTCATATGTTATGTTTTTTTTCTCCTGATTTGTTTTATTATTGTTTACATGTAAGAAATCAATATAGTAAATAGGTAATTCAATTGTACCATTTATAAATAATCGAAGTGGACGACTATTAATAACTCCTAATGAACGTTTTTCATCTACAAAGTATCCTTTTTCAATATTTTGAAAAACAACAGGTTCGTTATAGAAAGAAATGTAACTTCTCTCTAAAACACTATTGAAAATAGATTTCAAATATGTTTTTTCATTCACATCTCCAGTTTTATTTTGAATCATGGAGAGAAATTTGTTCCACAAAGGGTCATCAAGTTCATCAAAACAAAATGTTTCAATATTTGAAAAATTAGTATATTTGTTTTTAGATGGTTGTTCTAGTTGTATAATTTGGGGTGAAGAGAAATAATAGGAAATATTAAATTTATGGAATATAGGTTGTTGAATCCAAAAACGATCATATGTTATCCGTGTATATATTAAAAAAATTAAAATTAATAATATAATAAAAATAGGAAAATACATTAACCATATCATTTTTCGGAGTTTTTATCTATTTATATCAATTATTATATCAATTATTATATCAATTATTATATCAATTATTATATCAATTATTATATCAATATTTTATTATTTATATAATATAAATGAAATATTATTTGAATTTTGCGTTTTTTATTGGATCCATTTTATTAATGTGTATATCCACATTTTTTAGAAATAATGCAAATGTCAAAGCATTTTTATATTTTATACTTTTAATTGTTTTATTATTAATTACAAAATTAAATGCTTTTGCTGTGTTATTGACTACCTTAGTAATATGGTTAGGCGATGGATTAATTCAAGAATTGACTAAAAACCAAAAATACGGTGTAGGATGGAAATATTCAAACACTATAATATTAAATACCTCATTATTTGTATATTCTGCATATGCGGTTGTTATTGTGTTAGGTTTGCTATTATTTAAAATGATTGATGGAGGACAAATTTTATTATCAAAGAAAACATATATTTATTTAATGTTTCCCGCATTGGCTTCTTTTTTGGTACCAATAGTGTTTAATAATTATCCGGATTTGGAATTCGTAACATTGATGCTTACAATAGGTTTTGCGATGTTTATTACTAATTTTAAACCACTGATGATTTTAATATTTACCTTTTTAGCTGTTCTTTTTGATATGAATTTTTATAGATATAACAGAAAAATATATTATATTCGAAGGCCCATCAAAAATGAAATTTTTATAGGAAGTGAACCATTGAATTTTATTCCAATGTGGTCATTATTTTATATTTCGTCATTATGCTTTTATAATTTGTTTACTTGGTTTTTTTGATTTTTTCGTGGCTTTTTGATTTTTTTAGGCTTTTTTTTGCACTTTTTTGAGGTGTGATTTTTTCGAATAAAAAATTTGAATATAAACCATACTACCAAATATCCAATATGCCATAATTTTAACATGGCGAGTCCTAATATAAAGTAATTATCATAAATAATGAATAAAATGCATGTAATAATACTATAAAAAACAAAAATTATCCTCCAGATATACTTTTTTCTACTATTTTCTTCATTGAAATAATAGGATTCCCATAAATATGAAAAAAAGGTAAATGCAATATAAATCGTAGAAATAATATACTTATTTTTGGATAATAAAAATTCCCAAAAAGACCGGAATGTAAAAAAATACTGTTTATAGTTGTAGAAAAAAATAAACAATGCTAATATTGTAGTATAAATAATACTATTATTCCAAAATGGATCGTTGATAGCAGTATCTTCTATAGGTATATTATTGAATTTAATTAGAATCAAATCACCTAAATACAAATTATAACACAATCCAAAGAGAAAAGGTAATATAAAACTGTTTTCATATAAAAAAAGAATGGTTATAATACCAATCATAAAAATTTTTATACTTTCTATTACAGAAACATTGCAATTTATTTTATTATCAATTATTTCATCATATGTTTTAATGAGACAACCAAACAAAAATGATAATATGAATAATATATATACACTTTGTTTTCTCTGAAAATGGTTATGTATCATTATGATGGTTAATATGATAATTATATGTGTTTATTTACTAGTATATTGATAATATAATCACACAACAATTATATTATCGAATTCTATCGTATTATTTTTATATAGAATTAAAAAATTGTTATATAAAATATAATTTACTTATTATATATGCTATATTCACTTTTATACATATTTATATATTCTAATGCAAATAATATAATAAATAATTTATATGTATCCAATTTTTCTAATATAATAAATAATGAATTAATTCAACAAAATACTAATTTTTATTATTCTATTATGAACATTAATAAATTCGGTTTATTTATATATTTTATTTATTTGATTAAAAATATTATTTATTATAATGCAACCAATAATTATTCAATTCTATTAGCGCTAATTTATATAAAATATACATTAAATATTATTTTGCAAAATAATATGACACTTTATGAATATGAATTCAACAGAAATATTATGTGGTTATTTGCAACCCCACTAATGATTAAAATGTATTGTAATGTTAATAATTTAAAATTGCGTGAAAGTTATATTCAGTATCATATTATACCAGTAGTAATAAATATATTTATTTACCCGTACTATAATACTAATATTTATTATTATTTTATTGGTTTTTCATGGATATTACTGTTAATTTTTATGAAATCATTATATGAAAAACGTTCTTTATTATTTACCAATGTATATTTATTTATATGGTCTATATTCATGTTATTAAATATAATTGATTTATTAAATATAACTAATAAATATGATGTAATTTTGTATTATTCTTTTGCGGATATGTTAAGTAAAATTATGACAAGCATAATAATTAATGATTATAATGAAAGAGAATTAATGCAAATAAGTAATATGGACTTACAATCCGTACAATTTATAACATATTTGATTAAATATATAAAAAAATACAGAAATGAAAATGCAATTATTACGATACAATGTAATAAATTTATAGATTATACTACAAAACAGTTATCAATAAAAATACCAGAAAATAAAACTATATTGGAACAAGAATTATTGAAAAAAATATTACCATTAGATTTAGATAAAGAGTATATAGAAAACATTAATATAATAACGGAAGTGAACCCAAGTGCTATGACCACTAGTGCAAAACAATTCAATATGATATGTATTCTTTTTTCTGATATAGTGAATTATACAGAATTAGCAAAAAAATATAATGATAAAATTATTTTTCAATTACTTTATTCCATATACACTTCATTTGACAATATAATAAAAAAATATCCACATTTGCAAAAAATAGAAACTATTGGTGATGCTTATATGGTAGTAGGTGATATTTTTAGATACGATATGAATCATAAAATTGTTATAAAAGAATTGATATTGTTTGCATTCGATATTATTAAGGAAATAAAAACAATAAAAACACCAGATGATAAAGAAGTGTTGTCAATTCGTATTGGAATAAATATGGGTGCTATTAGTGTTGGAATACTAGGTAATGAAATTCCACGTTTATGTGTTGTTGGTAATGCTGTAAATGTTGCATCTAGGTTACAATCTACTGCAGAAATTAATACAATTCAATTGAGCAAACATATATATGAACAATTAGAAGAAATAGAATTTGATATAAAATTGGAAATTACAAAAAAAGACAATGTTTTTTTGAAAAATATAGGTTCAGTCACAACTTATAATATTTCACCAAACTAATTTGGTTTTGTAAAAACATAAATATATTGACTTTGTCGTGAATGTTCTATATTTCCTAGGTCTATCATTCCCTGTAATATAAACCCCTCATTCACTGCCATGTTGTATATTTCATCAATTGATTCCATATAAAAAGTATGAATATGCTTACGAATGACTTCTTTATCATCATTTAATTTTTTAAAAGTTTCATTTAATGTTGCTATTTTACTGATGTTGTTCTCGTTGCTACCAATACCGCTATCACTACTATCAATATCACTATTTATTTCAAAAGTTGAATAATAATCAATATCATATTTTGGAATCTTTACTTTGTTTTGAATAATTCGAGTATTAGCAATTTTCTTGAATGAATTTTTGTCATTATTGAATAATCCACTTGATGGAATCATGTAATTAAAATTATTTTTATCAACCAGTTGCAATAAAAAATAACCACCAGGCATTAACCAATTCATGCAGTTTTGAAAAAACATGGTTTTATTTTGAATATGATATATCATATAATCCATACAGTTTATATGTGTAAAACTTGCAGGATTGATTATGTTGATATTAACAACATCTCCTTCAATGAAATTATTTGCAATTTCAGGATAATTTTGTTTTGCTTTTTTAATCATGGACGGTGAAATATCAATTCCTTTAACATTATATCCTTTTGATGCTAAATTACCTACATAATTACCTGTTCCAGAACCAATATCTAATATAATACTTTCTGATGTAGGGTTTGTGTTGTTTTCTAATATGCCAATTTCATATTTATTTTTAAAATTATAATATAATAAATCATCATATATATTTGCATAAAAATCATCATAAATCTCATTTGAAGTTGATTTAACTGAAAAATTAGAATCAATATTTAGATTTGCGGTATTTGCGGTATTTGCGGTATTTAATTCTGATGCTATATCATTGCTTAAATAACTAAAATTGTTTTCAAATCCTTCTTTTTTCTGGGTTTTATTAAATGATTTGGATATGAAAAATATTACAGCAAACAATATAAAAAATATTAATACCTTACCCCAATTAGAGGTATGTTTATATAAATCACATATAGATTCTGTTAAATTATTCATAAGAGTATTTTTAAATTTAGTCATTTTGTATTATATATAGGTTTGTATTATAAAATAGAATTTTTTAAGAGTATTCTATTTTATAGATTTATTTTTTTATTGTAGTTTTAGTAAATTTTTTCTATTTTTTTTGTTATATGTTATTAAATCATAGTTATATAATAAATATTCAAAACCAATAATAATTTATGGATATAGAAATCAATGACATTCGATTAATAAAAGATTTTAAAGGAATAACTTTTTCAGAATTTAAAAAATCCGATGTTAAAAAAGAATTTTTAAAATGCTTAGTTGCTTCAAATATAGAATCATCCATATATTGGTCAGCAGAATTAATTTGTTCAGGAAATTACATTGATTTATGGGATATAATTATTTATTTTTTTAGTAAATATATTCATTTGGGTAATCCTAAATTATCTCTTTATCTAGAATTGAGAATTCAAACATTCAAACAAATTTTACAAAATGGATACACTCAATCAGAACTTTCCATGCGTAATAATTCAAAAATAAGGAAATTATTTGCTGAGATTTGTTTTATATTATGCAGTGTTAAAAGGAAGCATTGTTTCGAATCTATAAATATAAAAAAAGAAGAGTTTGAAATGGTTAATATGACAAATAAACTAAATGCTCCCAATGTTTATTATGCAAATGCTGTATTTAAAAAAGATGATCCTAAAGAATTATTTATTGCAATAAATGAATTAATGTATAATCTATCAAACGATGGTAAAAATACAATACATGCATGTTATTGGGTTGAATGGATTATGGAATTTGAACATATTTGTAAAACTAAAAAAGAAAAATGCATAGGTGAAAGACGAAATAATATACCTGTTGATAGTAAACTTCAAATGGATATAATATGGGTTATTTGGGATGTTTTATTATATTACTCTAATGATAAAAATGTTTTAACAAAAAAAATAATACAAAGTTTATTGAACCTATATTGTTTACGATATAATAATAGTCAAAGTATTTTTAAAAAGCGCAAATATTTAATATATTACGCAGTTTCAATTTTAACAGAAAATATTATAAGTATTGGCAATGAAGAATTACTTTCCAATGAACAAAAAGAAAAACTAGTAATTGTATTGAATAAAATAGATAATATTTATAAACAAATCAAAAAAAATAAGAAATCACCTAATACCGATTATTTATTTAATAACACATCGAAAAGTAATTTAGAAAAAACAATTGAAAAATTGGATAAAATGAATGCTTTTGGTGAAGAATTCATACCGAGAGTGTAATTTTTTCTATATATGCATAGTAGTATACAAAATAAAAAATAATATTATTATATTATAAAAAATATGCGTAAATATAATAAATCCAACACGAAAAAGAGACAAAATGTGAAACATAATAAAAGTCAAAAATATTTATACAAAATGCCGGGAAATGTGGATGATTTTGAGAGAGAAATAACTATTCGTTTTCTAGAAATGATTGTTATGATAAAATTATACCACTGGAAAACATATAGATATGCAACACACATTGCTACAGATGATTTATACAGTAAATTAAATAAAAATATGGATAAATTTGTTGAAGTTTTATTGGGAAAAGTAGGGAATCGCATAAATTTATTGAAAACAAATCATCTGAGATTGATGGATTTCGATTCATCATTTGATGATACAAAAAAATTTAAGAATGAAATTATTAAATTCAAAGAATATTTAGTAAATTTAAATTCAAATCCATTTATGGTTAAAATGACCAATACAGATTTATATAATATTCGAGATGAAATATTGAGTGATTTAAATCAATTTTTATATTTGTTTACTTTTAAATAATATTATGTTTTATTGTAATATTTTGTTTTCTAATTGAATATATATACTAGAATGAATTCAAATAACGATAATGAATCAAAAAATAACACAGAAAACAATTTTGAAAATAAATTAAATTCTTTATCTTCAAGTTTTCAATCTGGATTTAAATCTTTTACTGGATCCGATTCTACATCAGGAACATCGAATTTATCGGATAGTAACGATAATGTAAATAGTACAAAAATAATGGGAATGGATTGGAAAATTTTATTATTGGTAATTTTTATTTTTGGACTATTAGGAGTCAATGTCTTTGTATATTTAGCAGTCGGTACACAAGATATTATAAACGCTGTTAAGCCTATCACTAGTGCAATTAGAAATTTCTTTCAAAATATTTTTCAAGGATCTATTTTGAATATTTTTAGAAATGCTATTCGAGGAGTGCACGATTTGTTGTTTATTGCTCAAGGAACGATAAAAGGAGGTGTTTCTGCAGCAGATACATTAACAATACAACAGACAAATGGCAATTCATTCAATACAACACCAAATACACCAAATACACCAAATACACCAAAACCTCCATCACCTAGCACACAATCATACACTCAACCAACTTCTTTACCACAATCAGTTGCATCAAATGGTTCAATTAATAATAATGTTCCTTTTCAACCAGGACAACCACAACCACAATCCTTAAAAAATATTCAGGCACAAAATGTAGCAAATACTATACCTCTGGCTAATACATTAAATAATAATGCTTTAAACAATGCATTGAATACTGCTTTGGTAGAGGATACAACTGGAAACATGAATTATTCTAATTCAGGCTCAACACCAACACCAACACCAAAACCAATGCCAACACCAACATCAATGTTAAACAATAATCCTAATTCAAACTTTAATATTAAAACATTCAATTATACTTCGGATGACTCAATGAGCAATATTCAACAAAGTAAATCAACTAGCAAATCAGGATGGTGTTTTATAGGCGAAGATAGAGGTTTCCGTAGTTGTATACAAGTCAACGAGAATGAAAAATGCATGTCTGGAGATATTTTCCCTTCACAAGACATATGCATCAATCCTAATTTGAGACAATAAATAAATAAATAAATACCACAAACATATTTTATATAGATAGATCTAGAAACAATTTAGGTTGCAGGTGTAAAATTTTTATAATTTGTAGGAAATTTATTACCGTCTACTGCTGAAGATGTATTTATACCACTTGGTATTGACAATACAGGAGATCCTTTTGTGTAACATAATTCTTTATCCACACCATTTTCATTAGGAACATTTGAACAACTTGAAGGAAAACAAATAATTGGGTTATAATCACAAACAATTTTTGTTTTACCGCTACAAATATCTGATATTGTTCCTATTATTAAATTACCACCATCCGGAATATTAATATTTTTAGGAGTATTAACTACTGGTATAATATCAGGCAATGTAAATTTATTTTTAGATGGTGTAGGTGGTGGACCTGGAAGTATATCGGGAATAACACTAGGTGTATTATTATTTGGAGGTAAAACTGCAGGATATGTTTGTGGAGTATATGATGGACATGTAATAGGTTCAGTAGTTTGAGCTCCAGTATCAGAATTAATAACACTGTAATTGACACGTTTTAATAATTGAACATCTGGATTTGTATAACTATCAGATTGTGTTGCATATACTTTTCTAGTGGTCCATTTTTTTTGTGCAATTAGTGCAAATTGTTGATTTTTTGTTAATCTATTTGTGTGATGTACATGATGATATTGCAATACATTAGCTTTTTTGAACATATCAAATGCACTCTTTAATTCACTAACTAAAACAGTTTTTTTTAATATGGGAACATATATTGTATCATTTTCGTTTAAATTACCATTTAAAAAATTGGTAAAGTCTGTACAACCAGATTCTCTCCGATACCATGGTGCTTTTACAGATATAACATAATTAGGTCCCAAACAACTCATTCTATATCTGTGTGTATGTATTTGTATGTATTTGTATGTATTTGTATGTATTTGTATGTATTTTATGTATTGTATTTCTTATACCTAGATATATAAAATAAACATAATATTTTTATCTATTATGTTTATTATGTTTATTATGTTTCTTACGTTTCTTCTTATCATATGGATTGATTTATAAAAAGCAAAATAACGCGATAAACTAATTAAGGATTAAACTCATTTCTACTATCAGCAAAATACCACCGTAACGATAAGTAATTTGGATAACGTAATTTTAATCCGCTAAAGTTTGTATTACTGTTATTTGTTGTTGTGTTAGGACCTCTAAATGCAATTCTTTGAATATCAACGGAATTTAATGCTTTACTAAAATACCACAAATTAGAAATATATCCGTTAAATCCACCATTCATAGCAACGTATACATTACCGTAATTTTGCTTTGGAACACCTGATAGATTTGTTGATTTTGTTATAACACCATTTATATAGACATCAAGTGTTGTATTGACGCATTTTATAATAACATTTACCCATTTATTTAATGGTATATCGGGTATTCTAACTTCTTCATTAATAACATCATTAGTATTCATTAATAACAATAATTCATTTTTGTAAGGTGTTAAATATAATCCAGGTGCATTATTAGGAAAGTTTAACCCATTGGATAAAAATGTATCTGTTCCTTTACTAAAAATATGTCTGTAAACACCCGCATTACTAGAATTAAAACGATTGCCAGAACTATCGACTCCATTTACATATATCCATACTGACCATGTAAATTCAATACCACCAGATTGATTAATTGACCTAGGTACAGTTTTTGATCCTTTTACATTTGGATTTTGATTAATAACTAAACTTTGTGTAGCATCCACCATACCATTGATTAAGTGTGGATTTTGACCTCGTTTAAATATAACACTTAGTAGAGCTATTCCTAAACGTAGTGCTATAATAAATCCAAAAATAACTAACAACAAAAAAGCGACTTTCGATATTAGACTATTGGATTCTGAAAATATACTGTTATTTGTTGAAGTGGATTTGGATCCAGTATTTTTTAGAGTAAATTTATTATACAACGAATTTTTATCAGAACTACTATTCATTTCTATTATTTATTATTGCTAATTGTATTGTTATAATATTAATATAATATTTATGAGTATATTATATATTATATATATAAAAATCATTTGAATTTTATATATATTTGGTTGTCATATAACAATATCATGATTGTAAAATAAAAACTAATTAAATTTGAAAACTATTAACAGGTGTATTATTTTTCATTAATGTTACATCCAATTGATATTGTCCAAACATTCCTGCTATTTTTCCACCTACACTATTATAACCACTATTATAAACATTCCATGCTTGTTGCGGATTTAATGGTGTATTCCAGTATTGGAATTTTGATGTATATCCATTGAATCCACCTTTTGGTGTTATATAAAGTGACGGTGGATTTGTTGTTGGTATTTTTGCTACACCAGGTAAAACACATGTTTTTACTAATTTACCATCAATATAAACATCTAATGTTCTACCATAGACACTAATCAATAAATTTACCCATGTTTGTATAGGAATATTTGCTACATTACATGTATGTAATAAATTTACATTAGGATTTGCAGAACCTTGACAACTTAAAACAATTCCTAAATTATTTTCAACCGCTCCTAATACAACTAAAGGACATGGATTTGTACCATAAACATTTTGAACACCCGATTGAGTATTTCCACTACTATCTGTGCCTCCTGGATTTAATCTTCCAAATAAAACTTTTGGTTTACCATAATTATAGTTCCAATCATTGATATAAAACCAAATAGAATAAGCAAAATTTGTTGATGCTCCACTGTTACCGCCTACTAATTTACTTGCTGGGATAATTACTTGTGTTTGAGCATTTGAAACCATACTATTTAATGTATTACTTGACGTCATAAAATACTTAATAGTAAAAAATATCAATATAATGATAAAGATAATTAAAAAAATATTCATTTTGGTTATATATATAATTCTAGAAAAATAATAATATAATATCAAATATATTATTATTTATGATATTATTATTTATGATATTATATAAATCTAAAAGTGTAAGCAGGTATATAAAATAATTGATTAAATTGATTAAATTGATTAAATTGATTAAATTGCTAAAATCAATTTTATAATATACCATTACTAAGTAATAGAATTAAATAATCTCGTAAAAAACGGAGGCGCCATTACGTAAGGTGTAGGTATATTTCCTGTATTTTGTGCTGTTTTAGTTTTGTTATTAGTAGTATTATCAGGCATAATGGCAGGGGATT
>Ga0114979_10002309_pt1 | contig 12898 bp, 13 predicted proteins | sample S_140625_EF_Meta_FD_87315 | JGI IMG/M metagenome (GOLD analysis project Ga0114979, IMG submission 87315) | Freshwater microbial communities from Lake Simoncouche, Canada to study carbon cycling - S_140625_EF_MetaG | ecosystem: Environmental > Aquatic > Freshwater > Lake | place: Lake... | reverse complement strand
GATCAGGTCGCACCACAACGATGGCCCCCGCTTTGTCAATGTCACGATCGCGGAAGATGTCGCGTCCATGGCCTGATGCAAAGATCTGGTTCACATCAATCAGGCCATAGGGCGTCTTGGTGGGCTTGAACACTTCAGGCACATGGCAAGGCTCTACCTCGGTGTAGTCTTGTTGGTAGATCACCTTGGTGTCAAAAATGGCATCGGTATCACCGTTCAATGGCGTGTACTTGACGCGGGGCGACTCTGCATCGTCTTGCCACCATTGCGCGAAGTCAGCTGTGGGGGTGCCCGTGGTTGCGGGGGCTGCACTGTCTGCGAACACATAAACACGCCAGCGACCATCTGCTTCATGCAGGTGGCCCAGTTGGTGCCAACGGTTGTCTGCACGTCGCATCACCTCGGTCGATTTGAAACGTTTGCCAATCGGAAATCCCAGGGCTAAGTGTTGATGCTCAGAGCCTGCAACGATTTGATTTTTGGGGTACTGCGTCATGAAACCCATCGGGAACTCAATCGTTTTTTCGTACCAACGTGCCAAATCTTGCGGGTCGTCCCATTCGTCGACAGGGCGAGCCATGAGGGTGGACCACTCTTTGTCAAAGTTGATGAGGTCTTGTGCAATCACGCGACGCTCGGACGAGTAGGTGTCGAGCAGTGACGCAGGTGCGCGAGCGTCCAACACGGCAGCGAGTTTCCATGACAGGTTCCAGCCGTCTTGAATCGACACATTCATGCCTTGCCCTGCTTTGGCCGAGTGTGTGTGGCAAGCATCGCCCATGATGAAAGCGCGGGGATGTTGTTGACCCACGTGCTCAGCGCGCACATTGTCAAAGCCTGTGGTCACGCGGTGCGCCACCTCGTACACCGACCACCACGCGATGCTTTTCACATCCAGGCTGTAGGGGTGCAGAATGGCATTGGCGCGACGGATGATCTCGTCAAGGCTGGTGTTGCGGATTTCGCCTGCATCGTTTTCATCAAGATTGCCCAAATCGACGTACAGGCGTGAGAGGTAGCCACCCTCGCGTGGAATCAGCAAGATATTGCCTGCACTGTGCGACTGAATGGAGCACTTGACTTGAAAGTCGGGAAAGTCTGTGTTGCACAACACGTCGATCACGCCCCACGCGTGCAGTGCGGCGTCACCCTCTAGTTTGTGCCCAAGTGCCGCTCGCACGTTGCTGCGCGCCCCATCTCCACCCACCAAGTATTTGGTGCGCACGTTGCGCACTTCGCCCATGCGGGGACCCGCAAGATACTTGATACGCACAGCCACTGGATACGGCTGGCTTTCGTCAATCTCTAGATCCACAAACTCCACACCGTAATCTGGCACAACTCTTCCGGGTGACTGTTGTGCACAGCCTAAGAAGTAATCCAAGACACGCGACTGGTTCACATAAATGTGTGGAAACTCGCTCACGCCATGCGCGTCATCAGGCACACGTGAAACACGCACAATGTTCTCGGGATTTTGGTCATCGGGTTTCCAAAAACACATCTCGACATTTCGGTAGGCCTCGTCCACGATGGCGTTGGCAAAACCAAATGCTTGGAAAGTTTCGACGGATCGGGCCTGAATGCCGTCGGCTTGGCCTTGGGTCAACCGACCTTCGCGCCGCTCAATGATGCGCACATTGATATTTGGGAAATGCGAGAGCTGCGCCGCAACCGTCACGGCCGCGGGGCCGGTGCCGACGATGAGCACATCCATTTCGTCGGGGATGTCGGTGGGACGGTGGAGGCCGTGGCCTGCAGCTGGTTTAATTTTTGGGTTGTCTGAAACGTAACCGCGGTGGTGAAACTGCATGACGAGTTGCCTTTATGTGGTTAGCCGCATGAGGCTGGTTTTTAGGGTTCACCGAGATTTTTTTGCAGCGTCTCGAGGGCGTCGTAGACCTGTTGCAGCTGTTTCACACCCACTCGTTTTTCAAGTTCTAAGTACTCTTGTTCGATCATGGGGGCCATGCTTTTGCCGAGCTTTTTGGTAGCAGCCGTGACGGTGACGGTGACCCGTCGCTGATCATGTTCCATGCGCTCGCGCTTGATCCAGCCAGCTTCTTCCATTCGCATCAGGACCCCTGCAATACTGGGGCTGGAGATCAAGCATCGCTCGCACAGTTGGCGCGGCTCTAACCCGTCTTCATCCAAGAGGACTCGCAGAATGCGCCACTGCTGCTCGGTCACGCCATGCTGGTTGAGCACAGGGCGAAAACGACTCATCAAAGACTCCCTAGACTGAAGAAGCAGATGCGGTAAATTTTTATGCCGAAGCGGACTTTTCATGGGGTAGAAAGTGAGTTTGAGAGCAGCACTGTAATGAGTTAGGACAGCCTGGGCGCTTGTGTTGGTGTAAGTTCAGGGATAACACCTAAGAAAAGTTTAACAAAGATTGATTGACTCACTCACAAGTGAGTGTTCAAATCACGAATATATTAGCGAAAAGCATGATTTAAAAAAGTTGATGATGTCGAATATTTTTCAACCCCCCGTTGGCGCCACTGTTTACGGCACTTTGTTGAACCATCGCGAGGCCTTGGCCGCTTTGGGCGATCAAGTCCATGTCGCGCCCTACAAGGCGCCACCCAAGGCCCCAATTTTGTATATCAAGCCGCGCAACACATGGGCGCGAAGTGGTGACGCTGTGCTTGTGCCCTCAGATGCCGCCGAACTTCAAATGGGGGCCACCCTGGGTTTGGTGATCGCGCGCACCGCCTGCAAGGTCAGTGCGGCGGAGGCCCTGGACCATGTGGCGGGTTTCGTGGTGATGAACGACATCAGCGTGCCGCATGAATCGTTTTATCGGCCGTCCATGCGTTTCAAATGCCGCGATGGTTCTTGTCCGATGGGTGCGTATGTGTCACGTGACGCTGTCGCCAACCCTGATGCACTTGCAGTGACGGTGAAGATTGATGGCGAGGTGGTGCAGCACACTGACACAGGCGGTCGCGTTCGCTCTGTGGCTCAGTTGTTGGCCGACGTCACAGAGTTCATGACTTTAAATCCGGGTGACGTCCTCAGCATTGGTGTGGCTGCGCATGCGCCCCTTGCGCATGCGGGTCAGCGCGTGACCATCACCATTGAAGGCGTGGGTCAGCTAGAAAACGTATTGCTGGCGGAGGAGTTGGTATGAAGCGCGCAAAAGTTGCCTACGGTGGCGCCATTCATGACGCCTTCGAACACCCCGCAGGTGTGCAACTGGCCGATGGTCGCGTTTTGTCTGAAGAAGCCGTGGTCTGGTTGCCGCCCTTTGAAGTGGGCACCATCATCGCTTTGGGCTTGAACTACGCGGACCATGTGAAAGAACTGTCTAAAGAGTTAACTGTTACCACCCAAGACGAACCCTTGGCTTTTCTTAAAGGTCGCAGCTCATTAATTGGCCACCGTGCGCAAACCCGCCGCCCTGAAGGCGTGGCTTTTATGCACTACGAGTGCGAACTGGCCGTGGTGATCGGCAGCACTGCAAAAAATGTCAAACGCGACGAGGCGATGCAGCACGTGGCGGGCTATACCGTGGCCAACGACTATGCGATTCGTGACTACCTAGAAAACTATTACAGGCCTAATTTGCGTGTTAAAAATCGCGATGGCGGCACGGTGTTGGGCCCTTGGTTGGTGGACGCCGCTGATGTGCCCGACGCCCATGCATTGCCGCTGAGAACCTTGGTCAATGGCGTGGTGACCCAGCAAGGAAACACCCGCGACCTGATCACGGATATTCCTGCCTTGATTGAATACCTCAGTGGCTTCATGACGCTGCATGCAGGCGATGTGATCTTGACCGGCACGCCTGACGGCGTGGTCAATGTCAATGTGGGCGATGAAGTGGTGACAGAAATTGACGGCATTGGCCGATTGGTCAACACCATCGTGGCGGATGCCACGTTTGGTCGCTGAGTGATTTGAAAAATTTGAATGAAGGACAGCATATGCGTATCGACCATCTGATCAACGGTAAATCAGTTGCTGGCAAAGACTACTTTGAGACAGTCAACCCTGCCACGCAAGATGTGCTGGCCGAGGTCGCCAGTGGCGCGGCCTCTGAAGTCAACGCTGCGGTACAAGCTGCCAAAGATGCCTTTCCCGCATGGGCCGCGCGTCCTGCCACAGAGCGCGCCAAGATCATGCGCAGCTTGGGCGATTTGATTGCCAAGCATGTACCGGAGATTGCGCAAGCGGAAACCAAAGATACCGGCCAAACTATTAGCCAAACAGGCAAACAATTGGTGCCACGTTCGGCTGATAACTTTTACTACTTTGCAGAAATGTGCACCCGCGTGGATGGTCACACCTATCCCACGCCCACGCATTTGAACTACACCTTGTTCCACCCTGTAGGCGTGTGCGCTTTGATTTCACCTTGGAATGTGCCTTTCATGACTTCCACCTGGAAAGTGGCACCGTGTTTGGCGTTTGGCAACACCGCTGTGTTGAAAATGAGCGAACTCTCACCGTTAACTGCTGCGCGGTTGGGCGAGTTGGCCCTAGAGGCGGGTGTGCCTGCAGGCGTGTTGAACATCGTGCACGGCTATGGCAAACAAGCGGGTGAGCCTTTGTGTGCCCACCCTGATGTGCGCGCCATTTCATTCACAGGATCCACCGTCACAGGCAACCGCATTGTGCAAGCCGCAGGCTTGAAAAAATTCAGCATGGAACTGGGTGGCAAATCACCGTTTGTGATTTTTGAAGATGCCGATTTAGACCGCGCCTTGGATGCGGCCCTCTTCATGATCTTCAGCAACAACGGCGAACGCTGCACCGCAGGCAGCCGCATCTTGGTGCAAAAAAGCATCTACGCCGATTTTGCAGCCAAGTTTGCTGAGCGCGCCAAGCGCATTGTGGTGGGCGACCCCTTGGACGAGAAAACCCTCATCGGCCCCATGATCAGCCAAGCGCATTTGGCCAAGGTGCGCAGTTACATCGAGTTGGGCACGAAAGAGGGCGCTTCTATTTTGTGCGGCGGCCTCAACGCGCCCGACTTGCCTGCACATTTGCAAAAGGGCAACTTTGTGAGCCCCACCGTGTTTGCCGATGTGGACAACCGCATGCGCATTGCCCAAGAAGAAATTTTTGGCCCCGTGGCCTGCTTGATACCCTTCACCGACGAGGCCGACGCCATCGCCCAAGCCAACGACATTGCCTATGGTTTGTCCAGCTATGTGTGGACCGAGAACCTTGGCAAAGCCCACCGTGTGGCAGCAGCCGTTGAGGCGGGCATGTGTTTTGTCAACAGCCAAAACGTACGCGACTTGCGCCAGCCCTTTGGCGGCACCAAGGCCAGTGGCACAGGGCGCGAAGGTGGCACCTGGAGTTACGAAGTTTTTCTTGAGCCTAAAAACATTGCCGTGTCGATGGGCTCGCACCACATTCCACATTGGGGCGTTTAATCATGGGACAACTCAAAAACACAAGGAGTGCTCGCCATGGGTAAGCTCGCATTGGCCGCCAAAATCACCCACGTGCCCAGCATGTACCTGAGTGAAATCCCCGGCCCCCGTTTTGGCACGCGCCAAAGCGCCATCGACGGCCACCACGAAATCAGCCGCCGCTGCCGCGCCCTGGGCGTGGACACGCTGGTGGTGTTTGACACGCATTGGCTGGTCAACGCCAACTACCACATCAACTGCGCGCCGCACTTCAAGGGCAGCTACACCAGCAACGAGTTGCCGCACTTCATCAACCACATGGCCTTCGAGTCGCCGGGCAACCCCGCGCTGGGCCACCTGCTGGCCCAAGTGGCGAACGAACACGGCGTGGAAACCCTGGCGCACGACAACACCACGCTCGACCCCGAGTACGGCACCCTGGTGCCCCTGCGCTACATGAACCAAGACCAGCACTTCAAGGTGGTCTCTGTCTCGGCTCTGTGCATGGTGCATTACCTGAACGACAGCGCCCGCTTGGGCTGGGCCATGCGCGAGGCCGTGGAAAAGCATTACGACGGCAAGGTGGCCTTTTTGGCCAGCGGCTCGCTCAGCCACCGCTTTGCGCAAAACGGCTTGGCGCCTGAATTTGCCCACAAGATCTGGAGCCCGTTTTTGGAGCAGCTCGACAAACAGGTGCTGCAGATGTGGGACAAGCGCGAATGGAAGTCCTTTTGCGAGATGCTACCCGAGTACGCCAGCAAAGGCCACGGCGAAGGCTTCATGCACGACACCGCCATGCTGATGGGCGCCCTGGGCTGGACCGCTTACGACGGCGGGGTGGACATGGTCACGCCTTACTTTGGCGCCAGCGGCACCGGCCAGCTGAACGCGATTTTTGAGGTGACGCCGCAAGACGGCGCGCAGGTGCCCCAAGCGGTCGCCAGCAGCGCCGTGGGTTACACCGCCATCAGCACCCGTTTGTGAGACCCCCATGCCCCACCTAGTCATCCTTTACACCGGCCAACTCGACGCGGAGGTCAACATGACCGCCCTTTGCCGTCAGATGGCCGACGCCATGCTCACCGTCCAGGACGAGGAGGGCAAACAGGTCTTTCCCACCGGCGGCACGCGCGTGCTGGCCTACCCCGCGCCGCACTATGCGGTGGCCGATGGCGGCGCGGCCGGCATGGCCGCAGGCGGTGATGGGGACTACGCCTTTGCGTATCTGAACTTGCGCATGGGCCGTGGTCGAAGCGAGGCCACGCAACAGCGGGCAGGCGAGACCTTGCTGGCTGTGGCCAAAGCATTTTTTGCGCCGCGCATGGCCACCAAGCACATGGGCATCACCCTGCAAATTGATGTCGGACAAGAAGTATTTGATGCCAGACACAGCAGCCTGCACCCACTTTTTAACAAGGCATAAGCATGTCAGTTTTTACAGAAGCACAAATTCAAGCCTTGGCCGTGGAGCTGAACACGGCTGAAAAAACACGCACGCAAGTTGAGCATTTTTCTAAGCGTTTTCCTGGCATGACCATCGATGATGGCTACCGCATCAACCGCGCTTGGATGGCTTTGAAATTTGCACAAGGTCATGCTGTGATCGGTCACAAAATTGGCTTGACCAGTCGTGCCATGCAGCAGTCCAGCCAAATTGATGAGCCCGACTACGGCACCTTGTTGGATGACATGCTCTTTACCTGCACCCCAGGCCAAGTGCTGGATATTCCATTTCAAAAGTTCATCGCGCCGCGAGTGGAAGTGGAGCTGGCGTTCATTCTGAAAAAAGAATTGCGCGGCCCCCACGTCACCCTCGAAGAGGTGTTGGACGCCACAGACTATGTGACTCCCGCCATTGAAATCATTGATTCACGCATTGAGCAATTCGACCGCCACACCCAAGTCATGCGCAAGGTGTTTGACACCATCAGCGACAACGCGGCCAATGGCGGCATTGTGTTGGGCGCCAACAGAGTGGATGCCAAAACCACCAACCTGCCTTGGTGCGGTGCCATCTTGCGACAAAACGGCGTGGTGGAAGAAACTGGTTTGGCTGCGGGCGTGCAAGGCCACCCCGCCATTGGCATTGCCTGGTTGGCGAACAAACTCGCCCCTTGGGGTGAGCATTTGGCCGCAGGTGAAATTGTGTTGGCAGGCTCCTTCACCAAGCCCGCTCCAGCCAAACTGGGCGATGTGTTTGAGGCCGATTACGGCCCGCTGGGTTGTTTGCAATTTAAATTTGTTTGAGAGGTCACACATGACAGACGCCTTCATCCGCCCCCAGCGCTACAGCGATGCCGAATGGCAAGCACGGGTTCAGCTGGCCGCGTGTTACCGCATTTTTGCGCACTTGGGTTGGTCTGAGCTGATCTACAACCACATCTCATTGCGCGTGCCCGATGAAGAGGGCCACTTCTTAATCAACCCATTTGGCTTGCACTACACCGAGGTGACAGCGTCCAACTTGGTCAAGGTCGATGGCCAAGGCCACATCATTGGCCACAGCGATTGGCCCATCAACCCAGCAGGCTTCACGTTTCATGGTGCCATTCACGCCACCCTGCCCGATGCGCACTGTGTGATGCACATTCACGCCACACCCACGATGGCGGTGTGTTGTTTGAAAGAGGGCCTGTCGTACACCAACTTTTATGCGGCCCAGCTGTGGGGCCAAGTGGCCTACCACGACTTTGAGGGCATCACGGTCCACGCGGAAGAGGGCGCGCGCATTTTGGCCAGCTCGGCGGGCAAGCCCGTGCTGTTGTTGCGCAATCACGGCCCCGTGGTGATAGGTGCCTCGTTGGCGAAAGCCTTCAATTTGATGTGGTTGGTGAACCGCGCGTGCGAGGTGCAAGTGGCCAGCCAAGCCTTGGGTGCTTTGCAACCCATTTCCGAGAAAGCCTTGGAAGCCTGTGTGCGCGATTCACTCAATTTCAATCCGAAGTTTGGTGCAGGTGAAGATTCGTTTGCGGCCATGCAACGCTTGATCGACCGCATCGACCCCAGCTACAGGGCTTAACACCGTGACAGACGCTGTGATGAAAATTGCCGTGGTGGGCCTAGGCGCTGTGGGGGGCGCATTTGCGGGTTTGCTGGGCACCTTGCCGCCCGCCAAAAACATACAACTCTCAGCCATCGCCCGCGGCAATGCGCTGACCGCGCTCAAAGCGCAGGGCTTGGTGTGGCGCGATGTGTCGGGTCACACCCATCACGTGGCGTTGACGGTCAGCGATGACGCGGCTGATCTCGGCCCGCAAGATGTGGTCATCGTTGCGGTGAAAGGGCCTTCGCTTGCTGGCGTGGCGCCTGTGGTGCAGCAATTGTTGGCGCCCCACACTGTGGTGCTGGTGGCCATGAATGGGGTGCCTTGGTGGTTTTTTGAAGGCTGGGGTGGCCCTTGCGAAGGTCTGAAGCTGTCGTTGCTAGATCCGCAAGAGGTGATTGCCCAGTGCATTCCCACCTCGCAGGTGTTGGGGTGCGTGGTGCATTTCTCAGCCCAGTCGCCCAGTGCGGGCGTGGTGCAAAACATGAAAGGCAATCAGCTGATCATTGGCGAACCAGCTGGAGGGGATTCAACGCGCGCGCAAGCCTTGGCAGATGTGTTGAACGCAGCAGGCTTTGATGTGAAAGTGTCGCCGCGCATTCAACAAGACATTTGGTTCAAGCTGTGGGGCAACATGACGATGAACCCCGTCTCTGCTTTGACAGGTGCGCCGTGTGATCAGATTTTGGACGACGACTTGGTGCGCGCATTTTGCAGTGCCGTGATGTTGGAAGCTCAAGCCATTGGTGCGCGCATTGGGTGCACTATTGCACAGGCGCCAGACGACAGACATGCGCTGACGCGCAAATTGGGGTCTTTCAAAACATCGATGTTGCAAGACTTTGAAAACCATCGAGCGATCGAACTTGACGCCTTGGTGGGGGCTGTTCGTGCCATCGGACACCATTTGCAACTGCCCACCCCCTACACCGACGCCTTATACGGCCTCACACGTTTACTGGCCCGCACACGTGGGCTCTACCCCAAGGATGACCTATGAAAATTCCAACCAATTCCTTCCTGGCTGCGATTCGCGAAGGTCACCCCCAAATTGGCTGCTGGGTCGGTTTGGCAGATGCCAATGTGGCCGAGGCCTTGGCAGGCTGCGGTTTCGATTGGTTGCTGCTTGATGGCGAACATGCCCCCAACGATGTGCGCAGCGTGCTCGCACAACTTCGCGCGTTAGCGCCTTATGCGGTGTCGCCCATCGTGCGGCCTGTCCAAGGTGACGTGGCTCTGATTAAGCAATACCTTGATGTGGGCGCGCAAACCCTGCTGGTGCCGATGGTGGACACGCCCGAGCAAGCTGCCTTGTGTGTCAAGGCCATGCGTTATCCGCCAGAAGGTATTCGTGGTGTGGGGGCGGCGTTGGCCCGCGCATCACGCTGGAACCAAGTTGAAAATTATTTAAATCTTGCCAATGAACAAATGTGTTTGCTGGTCCAAGCCGAAACCCCATTGGCCCTGAAAAACATCGAAGCGATAGCCAACACCGAAGGGGTCGATGGCGTCTTTTTTGGCCCTTCTGATCTATCGGCGTCCATGGGTTTTCGTGGCCAGCCTTCTCACCCCGAGGTGCAACAAGCCATTGTGCAAGCCATCACCAAAGTGCGCGCAGCAGGCAAGGCGGCTGGTATTTTGGTGACCGACAAAAAATTGGCCCACGACTACCTGGCGCAGGGCGCTAATTTTGTGGCGGTCGGTGTAGACACCACGCTCTTGGTCAAGGCTGCCACAGACTTGGCACAGAGCTTTAAACAACCAGCTGCGCCAACCCCCGTCGCTAGCAAAATTGGCTCAGCAGGGGGCTATTGAACTGCTGAAGGGTGGCTGTACACCAAGCCCGAAGCCACGCCGCCAAACAAATCCCCTTCCACCAAGGGCACGCCCACAAACTCAGCTTGCAGGGCCGTTTGAAATGTGCGCAGGGCCGACGAGCCACCCGTGAGGTAAATCGCGTCTGGCTTGCCGTGTGTGAGCGCCGCGCGGTGCACACAGTCACGGGCGCAGGCCACAGTGCGAGCCAGCAGCGCGGCCAAGTGGGCCTGTAAGTCCGCACTGCGCAATGAGGCGGTCAAGTTGGCTTCTAAGTACGACAAATCGATCAGCGTGTCACCGTTGGTTTGCGAGCAACGAATTTTGGCTTGCTCGACATCGTGCGCCATGTGGTGACCATATCGCTGGTTGAGCACCCGCATCAATCGGTCGTGCAAGTGCGCATCGGTGTAATTGACTTGCAGGGCTTTGGCTTGTGCCATGGCTTTGGGTTGGTATTGCCAGTTGATCAAGTGCCAGGTCGACAAATCAAAAAACACGCGGTTGGGCACTTCACGCTGTTGCGGTCCCATGTGACCGTAGCCCAGCAAAGGCATGAGTTGCCTCAAGCTGAGCTGTTGGTCAAAGTCGGTGCCGCCAATGTGCACGCCGGTGGTGGCCAGCACGTCGTTGGCGCGGTGGTTTTGCTGCATGCGCTCGGGACCTAAGCGCACCACGGTGAAGTCAGAGGTGCCGCCGCCGATGTCGGCCACCAGCACGGTGGTCTCACGCGTCAGTCGTCGCTCGTAATCCAGTGCTGCCGCGATGGGCTCGAATTGAAATGCAATGTCCGTGAACCCCACCGCTTGCGCCGCTTGGCGCAGGGAAGCTTCGGCTTGGGCGTCGCGGTCTGTGTCGTCATCCACAAAATGCACGGGGCGACCCATCACCACCCGTGTGGGGGCTGTGCCTAAGTCGCGCGTGGCACGTTCGCGCAAGGCGGCCAAGTAGGTGGTGATGATGTCTGAGAAATTTACCAATTGGTTGTTGATGACGGTGGTCTCCATCAGCAACGGACTGCCCAGCAGACTTTTGAGCGAGCGCATCAAGCGGCCCTCAGTGCCTTCAAGGTAATGCGTGATGGCATCTCGGCCAAAGTGTGTGCTGCCTTCTTCGGCGTTGTAAAACACGGCCGTGGGCATGGCCAGCGCATCGCCTTCGAGGGCTATGAGTTGGGCTTGGCCTTTGGGTGGGGCCCAAGACACTGCTGAGTTGGATGTGCCGAAGTCAATGCCCAAAATGCCATCTGCACCTTGGGCGCTTTTGTGAGAAACGGTCATGCAGGAAGTTAGCTCACCAGCCCCACATAGACGTTTTGCACATCATCGTTGTCATCAATGGCAGAGAGAAAGGCTTCGACTTCTTCCAAGGCTGCTGGGCTCAGGTTGGCGGGGTCCACCGGGTTCTTAGGCTTGTAGCCCAGCTTGGCTGACAACACATTGAAACCCTGCCCAGGCAGGGCGCGGCTGACCAAGTCCAAGTCGGTCGGCTCGGTGATGAAGACGGAGGTCCCTTCCTCGCCCGCTTCAAAGTCTTGTGCACCGGCTTCGATGGCTGCCATTTCGGCATCTGCATCTGGAGCCGTCGGTTCGGCTTCAATCAAACCGATGTGGTCAAAGTCCCACGACACCGAACCCGATGTGCCCAACTGGCCTTTGCGAAACAACACGCGCATTTCGGGCGCGGTGCGGTTGACGTTGTCGGTCAAGCACTCGACCATCACCGCCACTTGGTGCGGGGCGTAGCCCTCGTAAATCACGCGTTCAAACTGCACTGATTCGCCTGTCAGACCCGCGCCTTTTTTGATGGCGCGGTCGAGCGTGTCTTTGGGCATGGACACCTTGCGGGCTTGCTCCATCACCATGCGCAAGCGAGCGTTGGCTGCAGGGTCTGCGCCGTTGCGAGCGGCGACCATGATGTCTTTGGCCAGTTTGCTAAAGACGCGGCCTTTGGCGTTGGCGGCTAAGTCTTTGCCTTTGGCTTTCCATTGAGCGCCCATGTGTGTGTTCCTTGATGTCGTGGTGTGTTCAGGAGTCGGTACTCGCGCTCCAGCGCTGGTCCCATGCGTGTTGAATTTGGCGGCGGTCGCGCTTGGTGGGGCGGCCGTGTTCGATGCTGTGTGCGGGCTCTGCAGTCATGCGGTTGTGCTCTGCCAATTTGGCGCGCAAGGCCGTGCTCTCGGGTGTTTCTTCGTACAGCAGTTGCGCCACGGGCGCAGGGCCGCGTGCGGCGCTGATGCCTTTGACAATCACAGTTTTGGTGACGTTGCCTTGGCGCACCGTGAGGGTGTCGCCCACCTTCACCTCACGCGCAGGCTTGACGTCTTGGCCGTTGATTTGCACGCGGTGTTTGGTCACTTCGTCACACGCGAGACTGCGTGTTTTGTAGAAGCGTGCGGCCCACAGCCACTTGTCGATGCGCAGGCTGTCCATCAGTGGTTGAACACGTCCAACACGCGTGTCAGATCTTGGCCCGAGTAAGTAGGCCGGGGGCCGATGGTTTCAAACGGCAGTTGCTGACGGTTCACCCACAGGGTGGTGAAGCCAAACCAAGTGGCGCCCAAAGCGTCCCATGCGTTGCTCGACACAAACAAAATGTCTTGCTTTTCGGCAGGGAGGGTGTGCTGCACCAAGGCATAGGACTCAGGCGAGGTTTTGAAGAGGCGAAGGGG
>Ga0114979_10002308_pt1 | contig 12899 bp, 14 predicted proteins | sample S_140625_EF_Meta_FD_87315 | JGI IMG/M metagenome (GOLD analysis project Ga0114979, IMG submission 87315) | Freshwater microbial communities from Lake Simoncouche, Canada to study carbon cycling - S_140625_EF_MetaG | ecosystem: Environmental > Aquatic > Freshwater > Lake | place: Lake... | reverse complement strand
ACTATACGATCGCCATCGTGACCCACAACATGCAGCAGGCTGCCCGTGTGAGCGACTTCACTGCTTATATGTATTTGGGTGAATTGATTGAGTTTGGTGAAACTGAACAAATTTTCTTCAAGCCCACCAAGACTGCAACAGAAGATTACATTACTGGCCGTTTCGGCTAAAACGAGAGAGACCCTTATGCCTGATAAACATTTATCCTCACAATTTGATGCTGAGCTCAATCAAATCTCTACCAATGTCATGGAGATTGGTGGCTTGGTAGAGTCGCAAATCCGCCAAGCCATTTATGCACTGTCTAACTTCAGCGTGGAAGTGGCTGACGACGTCATCGTTACCGAAAACCGTGTCAATGCATTGGAAGTGGAAATCGACCGCGAAATCGCTTCGGTGATTAGTCGCCGGCAGCCTACTGCCCGTGACCTGCGTTTGCTGGTGGCTATGTCCAAAACAACTGCTAATTTAGAGCGCGTAGGAGATGAGGCAGCCAAAATCGCCCGTATGGTCAAGTCCATCATTGACGGCGTAGCACCCCGTGCTTTGCCATCTTCCGATTTGCGTGTGTGCGGTGAACTTGCTTCTGGCCTGCTGCGCAAAGCCCTCGACTCTTTTGCCCGGTTAGATGTGCAAACCGCGGTTGCCATCCTGCGCGAAGACGACATGATCGACCAAGAATTTGATGGCTTTGTTCGTAAGCTCATCACTTACATGATGGAAGACCCACGCACGATTTCTGCCAGCTTAGACCTGTTATTCATTGCGAAAGCGATTGAACGTATTGGTGATCATTCCAAAAATATTGCGGAATTCATTATTTATATTGTCAAAGGTGAAGATGTTCGCCACACCCCATTGGCGGATATCGAAGCTGCTATGAATACGAATAATTAATATGTCGGTATGAAGATTCCACGCGTATTAGTTGTTGAAGATGAAAAGGCCATTGCTGAGCTCATTTCTGTCAATCTACGCCACCATGGGATGTTGGCCGTTTTAGCGGAAGATGGCGATGCAGCCCAAGCGGCCATAGATGACGTACTACCTGACGTCATCTTGCTCGATTGGATGTTGCCTGGACAAAGTGGATTGGTTTTAGCTAAACGTTGGCGTTCTGACCCTCGTACCAAGCTCACTCCCATCTTGATGCTGACAGCGCGTGGTGACGAACCAGACAAAATAGCAGGTCTAGATGCGGGTGCAGATGATTACATCACCAAGCCTTTTTCTACCCAAGAACTTTTGGCGCGCATTCGGGCTGTTTTGCGACGGCGTGCCCCTGAGCAAGCCAGCGATGTCGTGCGTATCGGTGCTTTGCAATTGGACGGTTCAACGCACCGCGTAAGTTACCAAGATACACCGCTTAGACTGGGACCCACTGAGTTCAAGTTGCTCAATTACTTCATGCACCACGCAGAACGTGTGCATTCACGTAGTCAATTACTAGACCGCGTGTGGGGAGATCATGTATTTATCGAAGAACGTACCGTAGACGTGCATGTCAAACGTTTACGGGAAGCCTTAGGGGCCGCAGGCGCTATGGTGGAGACAGTCCGTGGAGTTGGGTATAGACTCACGGCTTCTGTCACACCTGATGCCTGAGGTTCTTAGTGTTTGGTCGGTTTTTTAGTTTATTGTTATTACTCATATCTGGCGCAACGCTAGGCTTTTTTTGGGCGCAATCTCAAGAATTACACGTCACTTTTTATTTGGTTGTTGGTAGCTTAGTTGGAGCAATGCTCTGGTGGTTTTGGGATGCCATGCGTGGAATGCGGGTGGTTTATTGGTTGCGATACGGAAATTTGGCCGAAGTCCCCAATACATTTGGCTTATGGGGCACAGTAGTCGATAGAACGCGAAGACTTCTGAGAGAACGCGAGAGGGCCATCAATGCCAGCGAGCAGCGTTTAAAAGACTTTCTATCCGCTATACAAGCATCGCCAAATGGCGTGGTGTTGCTCGATGAGAACTTTCAAATTGAATGGTGCAATCAAACAGCTGCATTTCAACTAGGTATTGAGCCAGAACGTGATTTGGCGCAACGCATCGGTAATTTGGTGCGTGATCCGATTTTTTCTGCTTTTATGACAACTTCAGATGTGTCTGAGCCGATTGTGATTGAGGGCAGAGGCAAGAACGCCAATATGCCCTTGCGCATATCTATACAACGCCACCCCTATGGTGAAGGCAAGCAGTTGTTGATCACGCGTGATGTCACTGTGGTGGAACAAGCAGAAGCTATGCGACGCGATTTTGTCGCCAACGTTTCGCATGAAATTCGCACACCCCTTACAGTGTTAGCAGGTTTTGTAGAAACTTTGCAGACTTTAAAACTAAGCCAACAAGAGCAAGAAGATTACCTGGCGCTGATGGCTACCCAAGCACAGCGCATGCAAAGCTTGGTGGATGACTTGCTTACTTTGTCGCGTCTTGAGGGCAGTCCTATTCCAGGGTTTACCACCCATATAGCGCTTGCACACTTGATGGATGCATGCCAAAGCGAGGCGCAACAACTCTCCAAGTTGTTGTTCCAAGACAAGATTGCCCAAGTCATTGTTTTTGAAACAGCGCCCGAGATTCAAAATTACTTGGTACTTGGTGAGCCACGAGAATTACAAAGTGCTTTGTCTAATTTGGTCAGTAATGCGGTGCGCTATACACCGCAAGGTGGTCGTATAGAAGTACATGCATTTGTATCGGCAGATGGCAATTTGAATTTGCAAGTCAAAGACACGGGGCCCGGTATCTTGCCCGAGCATTTGCCAAGGCTCACCGAGCGTTTTTACCGCGTTGACAGAAGTCGCTCACGCGAGTCTGGCGGAACAGGACTAGGTTTGGCGATTGTTAAGCATGTGATGCAACGCCACGGTGGTCAATTACAAATCGCTAGTATTGCTGGTCAGGGATCTTGCTTCAATTTGATTCTTCCACCACCACGTTGGAAGCAAGTTTCAGCTACCTAACGCATCTTGCGATAAGCGAGTAACCACAGCACTGGAAATAATGCCAATACAGTGAGCACCAAGGCAAAGGTACTGGTTTGCCAAAACGTGATGGGTGAATTGATGTGTAGCCATGTGAAGTTGTCAAACTGCACAAAACCATACGACACGGCATACCCACCCGCCAATCCAACTCCCCATAAAGTAATGGCATAGGTGAGAAGGGGGAAAAGCGTGATACGGTAACTGCGCAGTGTGAAGACGCAAAATACTTGTAATGCGTCTGCCAGTTGGTACCACGCTAACCAATACAGCAACTGCGCTGCTAACTCTGCAACAGCAGGCGACTGTGTATAAAAATGCACCACTTCTTTTTGAAACAGTACCAATAGAAGACTTAAAAGCGATGCAAAGATGATGACCAGTGTTAGTCCATCACGTAAGGCTTTCCTCGCACGTTGAAACTGGTCTGCGCCCAACCAATAACTCACCCTTGCGCTACTGGCGATAGAAAGTGACAGTGGCACCATATACAACAACGCCGCCATGGACGATGTAATTTGATGGCTTGCAGATGCCACAACACCTTGTCGCGCAATAAACAAAGCCATCAAGGTAAACGCAGTGACTTCCACAGCAATGGCCAGTCCACTGGGAATACCCAATTTTAAAAATTGCCCAAGCGCAGCAAAGTCAGGCGCTTCCATACGTTGCCAAAAAGCATAGGGCTTGTAATAGTCTTGCACGCGCAGCAATACCAGTGCAAAACCCACCATCGCCATATTGACGACTAAGGTGGCCCAAGCGCATCCCACCAATCCCATGGGGCTAAAAAAGCCAGGCACGCCTAAGACTAGCAAGATGGACAAAGGTATCTTGCAAAGTAAGCCGGCTACTTGTACTAAGGTGACGGCGCGTGGTCTTCCTAAACTCTGGTTCAAGGTGCCAAACAACCTGAACAAAAGAGATGCAGGCAAGCCAAAGGCGATGACTGCCAGATAGTCATGCACTTCGAATTGCAAGTGCGGAGGGACTTGGGCCCATTCCAATAATGTATCGGGATGTAACAGCACGGCCATACCAAGGGCTGATGTCATGAGCACGATATACAAAGCTTGCCTGACGGATTGACCAACCGCCCCATATTTTTTTGCGCCTTGTAATTCAGCCCAAATAGGGAGCAGTGCTTGCACGATACCCATCAAACCGACATGCACTGATATATAAGTTGCAGAACCTACAGACAAAGACGCCAAAGCGGTATCCGCATAGTGCGCAGCCACGAGGGTGTCTGTGATTCCAAACGCCATGACCGCCAACTGACCTACCAAGATCGTTCCTGCATGGCGCAGGATATGCGCGCGTTCGGTCATTGGTTTTTATTTAGCGCGACGCACATACAGGGTGACGTCTTCGTTCTTATTGGCAGGACGTTTGATGGTTTCTACGCGCTGCCATTCTTTGACATGCGCTACTTGCGTCAATTCTGGGCGTGAATCGTTGTCGACCATTAGCCATCTGCAGGACGCATTTTGTGGCGACTCTGCATCGTCCAAGGGTTTGATTGCAAAACCACCGTGGTAGTGAAACGCCGTCATTTGTCCCACATTGAGTCCGTAGGTCATCATGCAACCAGGAGATGCGTTGTCTTGGGCTTTCATGGTCTGTTGAATTTGTTGTACCCAAGGCACATAGCTTCGTGCAAAGTCTAGAAGTGGCAACCATAAGCTCATCAGTAACAACCAACATAGGGCCGCACCACCTGATGGAAGCACCAAACTTTTCCACATCGCTTGGCGATGCCTTCCTACGCGCCATCTCACCAACCATGCCCAGATGGCAGTGGCCATCAGCGCAACCACAAAAGCCAAACTACTAAAGGTTGGTGTGAAGCCAGGTGCCAAACGCGCCACGTTAGTGGCGGGTTGCGGCGGCCAACCTGTTTGCATTGCAATCCAGATCACCCAAATGATGAAAGCGCACCCTGTGAAAAAAATAAGCGTGAACCAATCAATAAAAGCAGAAAAACTGCGTCTAAATGTGGGAAGCGCAAAAGCGGCTAAGGTCGCCATGGGTGGCAGAGCCAACATGAGCGTTTGGTCCTCCGTGCGGGTCATCATCGCTATGCATATGGCGAGTGCCATAAACCACAGAGGGAGAACCAGATGGCGACTCCAGTTTGGCGAGAGCCATTGACGGCGCCATTGCCATAACGTCCACACCACCAAAGGCCACGCAGGCCACATGAACCAGACAAGCAAATCAAACAAGCCACGCCAATCGTTCCAATTTCTGTCCATGGTCGATAAGCGCCAATGGAATAGATCAAAGTAATCCGCGATGGCTGCAATGCCTATGGCAAAGGTGAATAAAGCGCATGCATACAGGCGCAAAGGCAAATGCCCTTCATTTTCTTTGTCGAAAAAAATGACCAAAGCAATGCCAGTGGCTAATAAAACCGAGAGTGTGGGTGCGCCACTCAAACTCAAACCTGCTAGCGCTATGACTAAAGCGATAGCGCTTTTGGTGGGATGGTAGGGAAGGGCGGCGGCACCAAAAAATGCACAACCAAAAAAAGATAATTGCATTAGCATGGGTGTTGCTTCGTGGGACAGCAAAGCCAAACCTAAGCAGGCAATCAAAGCAAGGGTGGCGCTGTCGGCAATGGTTCTTGCATAGTCTTTCGGTTTGGCTTCTCCGCCAAACGCAAAAGCAACAGGTTGTGCCCGCTTACCTAGACCCAAGTAATAGGCGGCTTGCCAAGTGCTAAACAATGTCAATGCCAATAGCAAGGCAAATGGAATACGCGCGGCTGACCCGGCGGATAACCAACTCGGTGCCAACCCAATCGCCCAAGCACCCATCCAATAAGCCAGGGGTGCGTCTAATGGCAGCGTTTGGCCCCAGACAGTGGGATGTAGCCAATCGCTTTGACCTTGTGCCAAGGCCAACATTTGGCCAAAGATTTGAAGTTCCTCGCCCTTCCAAGGCTCTCTCCCCACCAAGCCCGGAACCAAATAAGCCAAACAAAACAGCCACAAGGCGATACGCGGCAAAGGCCTGACAGCATTTTGCGCAACGATGGCGGGTGTGGGATTGTGAGACTGAGACAAAGTAGTAGGTAGTTAAAAACTAGACGCTATAAACAAAAAAGGCAGCGCCGAAAACGGGCTGCCCTTTGAGTAGGAGGCGAAAGGGCTTACTTGGCAGCCGTTTTGCCGTATTTGTTGCGGAAGCGCTCCACACGTCCACCCATGTTGTCCACAGATTTCTGTGTACCAGTGTAGAAAGGGTGCGACTCACTGGTAGTGTCCAACTTGTAAAGGGGTAACTCGCGACCATCGTCCATTTTGACGGTTTCTTTGGTGTTAGCGCATGAGCGCGTCACAAACTTAAAACCGTTAGACATGTCCACAAAGCACACTTCGCGGTAGTTGGGGTGAATTCCTTCTTTCATGATCTGTTCCTATTCAACTGCGCTAGCCACACCAGACAATCCCAATGCACTTGGCCACAAAACCCAACATTATGCCATAAACAGCCCTGTTCACTGCAAAACCCCCAGGGCAAACCAAAGGCTAAAGACGCCTAAAAGGGTGGAAAGCGTGACCAAGCCTGCCACCATAGACCCGTCATACCCCATTCGGTTAGCCAAAACATAGCAACTTGACGCGGTAGGCAGGGCAGAAAACGCCAATAACACGCTGGTTTGCAAGGTGTCTAAACCCAGCAGCTGGGCTAGCATCCAAGCGACGATTGGGGTGAAAAGGTGGCGAATGAGTAATACGGAAGCGCCCAATACCTTTGCTTTTTGTAAGCGACCCAATTCCATCCCGGCCCCAGCCGCCATCAAACCTAGGCTGACCGAGGACGATCCCACGCGTTGCAAGGTGGGAACTGCCCAATCTGGGATATGCAAGCCAACCAAATTGGCAACGAGTCCAGACACGGTTGCCAGAATCAGGGGGTTGCGTATGAGTTCAGCTAAAAAGCCTTTCTCACCATGTTTGGCCATCGGCCAAACCGATGCGATATTGAAAATGGGAACGCACACACCTATCAAAACCGCCATCAAAACAAGGGCTGGCGGCCCGCCCATTCGCTCCGTCACTGCAAGCGCAATGTAGGAATTGAACCTGAACGCAATTTGTGTACTGCATGCATGCATACGTGTATCGATATGGGGTCCTAAAAATGGCAAATAAGGCAAGGCATAGGCCATGGCAATACCGCACAAGCCCATCAACACGCCTGCTTGCAAAAAATGCGTCAGGCTTTGAATATCCAAATTCGTACGCGCAATGGTGGTGAACAATAAAACAGGAAATAAAAAGTAATACACCAAACTTTCCACCTGTGACCACATCGTGCGGTTGAGCGCTGTGAAACGGCATAGCAAGTAGCCGCACAAGATGAGTGAAAAATCTGGCGCAAGAAGAGGTAAATAATCCATATCGAGAGAATACCTTGTCTTTCATTGAGCCTGGGTATTGCGTTTACAGTTATGTTTTGTCGCACGCACAACGTAAAGTTTTGATTTAGGAGTTTGAAATGAAAAGCCGTTTACTAGTACCCCTTATTTTTTGCGCTGCAAGTTCTGCAGCCGTTGCGCAGGGCTATCCCAATAAAGTGATTCAACTTCAGGTGCCTTTTGCGCCTGGTGGGACCACAGACATCATTGCGCGAACTATTGCAGAACCATTGGGTAAAGCCTTAGGTCAAACAGTGGTGGTGGTGAACAAGGCTGGCGGCGGAGGTGTCGTGGGCGCTAATGAAACAGCCAAAGCTGTTCCTGATGGTTACTCTTTGGGAATTGCCACTGTGTCAACCACTGCTGCCAATCCTGCAATCAACACCAAAATTCCGTACAACCCCATCACTGACTTTGCCCCCATCATCAATATTGCAGCGACTCCCAACATCATTGCGGTGCATCCTTCGTTTCCAGCGAAAGATTACAAAGGTTTTGTGGCGGAAGTGAAGCGCTCGCCTGGTCGTTACTCCTATTCGTCTTCGGGTACGGGCGGTATTGGTCACTTGCAAATGGAGTTGTACAAAAGCTTGAGCGCGACCTTCATCACGCACATTCCTTATCGCGGTGCTGGCCCTGCATTGAATGACACCGTGGCCGGACAAGTCCCCATGATTTTTGACAACTTGCCCTCAGCGCTGCCTTTCATCAAAGATAACCGTTTGGTACCTATCGTGGTGGCCGCGCCGCAACGTTTGGCAGTGTTGCCCAACGTGCCAACCTTCAAAGAAGTGGGCTTAGAGCCAGTGAACCGTATGGCTTATTACGGTATTTATGGTCCTAAAGGCTTACCAAAAGAAGTGATTGACAAAGTCAATGCAGGCGTGCGTAAGGCATTGGAAGATCCTGCTGTTCGCAAGCGCATTGAAGACACAGGTTCTCTCATCATTTCCAATACGCCCGAGCAATTTGCAGCACAAATCAAAGCTGAATATGAGGTCTATAAAAAAGTGGTGACTGAGCAGAAGCTGACACTTGATTGAGATAAGACTCGAAACTCTGTGGCTACCACGCAAGCTTTCGATCCGAGCATCGATACCTTTATCGATGCTCTGTGGCTTGAGGAAGGCTTAGCGAAGAATTCATTGGCCGCATACAGGCGTGACCTGGAACTTTTTGATGCTTGGCTATCTCAGCAAGCAGGCGGACTGTCAAGTTCGCAAAATGGAAAGTTGTTAAACGCCGAAGAGACTGACTTGCATGAATACTTTGCCAGTCGGCACGCAACGACCAAAGCAACATCTGCCAATCGACGGTTAACAGTGTTGAAGCGTTTTTACCGTTGGGCATTGCGCGAGCGCATGCGCAGTGACGACCCCACGCTCAAAATGTTGGCAGCCAAGCAGGCCATGCGGGTTCCCAAAACGTTGACAGAGACGCAAATAGAAAACTTGCTCTTGACGCCCAACGTAGAAACCCCCTTGGGCGTTCGAGACCGCACCATGTTGGAGTTGATGTACGCCAGTGGTCTGCGGGTCAGTGAGTTGGTGAACCTCAAAGTTTTTCATGTCAGCCTCAACGAAGGCGTGTTACGTGTGATGGGTAAGGGGAGTAAAGAACGGTTGGTACCCTTTGGCCAAGTTGCGGCCCAATGGTTAGAGCAGTATTTAACGCAATCGCGCCCAACTTTATTGGGTCAGCACCAAAGTGAAGATCTATTTATCACCGTGCGGGGCAAGCACGCTGGAGAAGCGATGACGCGTGTGATGTTTTGGCAATTGATCAAACGCTATGCGCTGGTGGCAGATATCAAGGTGCCGATATCGCCCCATACGCTAAGGCATGCATTTGCCACCCATTTGTTGAACCACGGTGCTGATTTACGTGCTGTGCAAATGTTACTGGGGCATGCAGATATTTCTACCACAACGATCTACACGCATATTGCGCGGGAGCGGTTGAAGACTTTGCATGGGATGCATCATCCGCGCGGTTAAGTGTTGTCTGTGCAATTCAGTGCAAAGCAGGAGTTACTCTATCAGGTAACCCAACTCCACCTCAGTAAATCCAGCTCGCCGGCGCGCTTCATGATTAAAAGGCGGCCTATGTTTGGGTGCGTCGTACTGCTGTACTAATTCTGCATACAAGGTAACAGGGTCTAGTCCGCGCTGCGCGCACAACCATCTGTACCAATAGTTGCCAATCGCAACATGCCCTACTTCGTCACGCAAAATGATGTCAAGAATTTCTACTGCACGCGTCGCTGCTGGAGTGGCTACTTTGCGAAGCTTGGTCTGGATAAGAGGCGTGGCATCCAAGCCCCTTGCTTCTAAAGTGCGCGGGACCAAGGCCATACGTGCCAGCACGTCTTCAGACGTTCTTTCGCACATTTGCCAAAGGCCGTCATGCGCGTCAAAGTCTCCGTATTTAAAGCCTAAGCTTTGTAAGTGTGTGTGGAGCAATCCGAAATGCAGCGATTCTTCGAAGGCCACGCGCAACCAGTCGGAGTAATAACGCTCGGGCATATCGTGGAAGCGCCATACAGCATCTAACGCTAAGTTGATGGCATTGAACTCAATATGACACACCGCATGCAGAAGCGAGGCCAAACCTTCTGGGGTGAATGGCGTTCTAGTGGGGACTTGCTTAGGTGGAATGAGGCGAGGAAGCGCAGGCCGTCCAGGAAGCGAGGCGTTGATTGGTGGTTGAAGGTGCTCGTCCAAACAAACAGTCAGATCGCGATGGGACTGCCATAGCGATTGGACTGATTTGACTTTGTCTTCGGGGTCTGCAATGCACAATGCAGTGAGAGAGGCTTGGCGTATGCTCATCTCTACAATTGTAGGTAGACAACATCACAACATTAGGCAGGAGTTAGGCATGGCCGTTTTGCAACTTGACACACATATCCCTCAAATAGACGATTCCGCTTGGATTGCAGATAACGCGCAGGTGATTGGTGAAGTGGAAATGGCAGCACACTCCAGCGTTTGGTTTTCAAGCGTCCTGCGAGGCGATTCCGGAAAAATCACGATCGGTGAAGGCAGTAATATCCAAGACGGCAGTGTGCTGCATGTCGATATTGGGTTGCCTTTGACTATTGGCAAACATGTGACGGTCGGCCATATGGTGCAACTGCACGGCTGCACGATTGGTGATGAAACCTTGATTGGCATCGGCGCGATTGTTTTGAATGGCGCCAAGATTGGTAAAAACTGTTTAGTTGGCGCTGGTTCTTTGGTGACCGAAGGTAAAGAGTTTCCAGACGGTTCGATGATTCTCGGAAGCCCTGCCAAAGTTGTGCGTGAATTGACACCAGAGCAAATGGAAGGCGTTCGCAAAAGCGCAAGAAACTATATGGCGAATGCAAAACGCTATAAATCAGGATTGAAGAAACTGTCCTGATGTCGCAACTGCATAAATTCTTATTCGATGGTTTGCCTGTTCGTGGCATCTTGGTGCAACTCACAGACGTGTGGCAAGAAATATTAAAACGCCGTGCAGCCAACCTTGATACTGGCGCTTATCCAGAACCCGTCCGCCATTTGCTGGGTGAAATGACGGCAGCTGCTGTTTTGATGCAATCCAACATCAAGTTCAATGGCGCATTGGTGATGCAAATATTTGGAGACGGCCCGTTGAAGTTGGCGGTTGTCGAAGTGCAGCCCGATTTAAATGTGCGCGCCACTGCCAAAGTGGTGGGTGCGCTGGATGGGGCGCAGACTTTATCCGCTATGGTGAATGTGAAAAACGAAGGGCGTTGTGCCATTACGCTCGATCCGTTGAACAAACTCCCTGGCCAGCAACCCTACCAAGGTGTGGTGCCGCTGTTTGATGACCACCGCAATAAGTTAGAAAAGTTCAGCGAGGTGCTGCAACACTATATGTTGCAGAGCGAACAACTTGACACCACCTTGGTCTTGGCGGCGGACGATAAATCGGCCGCTGGTTTATTGATCCAAAGGTTGCCGATCAAGGGTGAAGGCAATTTGGCCGCAAAGGCCAGCATGGCCGATGAGGATGAAATTGGTCGTAACGAAGACTACAACCGCATTTCTATCTTGGCGGCTAGTTTGAAAAGCGAAGAGTTATTGCAGTTGGATGCCGACACGATTTTGCGGCGCCTGTTTTGGGAAGAAAAATTAATTCGTCTAGAAACTTTGGCGCCAAGTTTTGCTTGCTCTTGCAGTCGCGATCGTGTCAGCAACATGATTCGAAGCTTAGGCGCAGATGAAGTCGAAAGCATTTTGGCTGAGCGTAACGACGTAGAAGTAGGCTGCGACTTTTGTGGTCAGCAATACCGATTCGATGCGGTGGATGCCGCGCAAATATTTACCAGCGCAGACAAGCAAGTACCTGGTAGTTCGGCAATTCAGTAAATTATTCTTTGTGTGCAACCAGTTTGGTAAACAACTGGTGCTCGCAAACTCCATCGCCACATGTCTCGCACGCGCCAGTCCAGCGCACGGGTATATCGTTGCGCCTTAGTGCAGGTGCCCATTGCGGTGCCTGGGCAGCTAAACAGAACAATGCATTTTGTAAACGCTGCGTGCCTTGGCCATAGACCACTTGAAAGCCTATGCCTTGTTTGTGCAGACTAGAGCGAATCTCTTGGTCTACATCTGATTTTGTTTCGTTGGAAGTTAGCAGATCAAGCCCACAGAGCAATGCCGCGTCCTTTTGCCCGATCGCATCAATACTGGGGTTATCTAAAACTTCTAAGGGAATATTGTTGTTTTGTAAGAAGCTCTCGAGCGCCAGAGCGAGTTCCGTTTTCCCCGAAGCAGGTGCGCCTAGTATGGCGACTTTCATACGACGAATCCGTTAATGGGAAACTGCAACTGTTTGTTGCGCTTGTACATGCACCAACAATTTAACGCGCAATTTGCACAAATATTTCGTTAGGCTTGACCATGCCTATCTCTGCTCTGGCACGTTCTTCCACCATCTCTAAACCGTCTTTGAGGTCGTGCAACTCAGCACCCAAGCGTTCATTGGCAAGTTGTGCGCCTTGGTTGTGTTGTTTTTGCTCTTTGAGTTGTTGTCGAAGGCGCATCACATCGGGCAAGCTTCCACGGCCGAACCACAACTGGGCTTGCAGCACAACAAGAAGTGCAATCAAGACCATGTGGATAGGGCGCAGGATGGTGAGCATGTAAACAGTGAAAGTCGTTGGGCTAGAAGTTTAAAACGAATAAGCCTTTGCGTTTTTTAGCCTTTGAGGTTGTAAAAAGCGGAGCGACCTGGATACACCGCCACATCACCTAAGTCTTCCTCGATACGCAAAAGTTGGTTGTATTTCGCCATACGGTCAGAGCGGCTCATGGAGCCAGTTTTGATCTGACCAGCATTCAAGCCCACAGCAATATCTGCGATGGTGGAATCTTCGGTTTCACCAGAGCGGTGACTGATAACAGCCGTATAACCCGCGCGTTTAGCCATTTCAATAGCTGCGAAAGTTTCTGTCAATGTGCCGATTTGGT
>Ga0114979_10002307_pt1 | contig 12899 bp, 13 predicted proteins | sample S_140625_EF_Meta_FD_87315 | JGI IMG/M metagenome (GOLD analysis project Ga0114979, IMG submission 87315) | Freshwater microbial communities from Lake Simoncouche, Canada to study carbon cycling - S_140625_EF_MetaG | ecosystem: Environmental > Aquatic > Freshwater > Lake | place: Lake... | reverse complement strand
CCTCCAACGCGACGTCCAGGCCGATCTTGTTTCGGTGCTTGAAGCAGTCCGCCACGGTCTTGGCCACCCCATAGACCCGAAGCTTGATGCCATCGCGTTCAAGCTCCTCGATGCCTGCCGTGTAGGCCTCGCCGGTGAACTGCACCATCTTGATCGGCGGATAGTCGAACCGTGGGGAATGGCTGCCTCGAGGCATGGCAATCCAGATCTGCCGCGGCAGTTGGGTTGTTAGCTCGTGGAACTGCAGCGCAGTAAGAAGGCAGAACACGGCTTGCGGCACTTTGGTGGCGACCGTCACCAGACTCTCGTGTTCCGATCCCTGGGAGTCTGGCAGGCGATACAGGCCACGCCCAACCCGCTCCAGCATGCCAGCGGCGGTCAGGCGCGTCAGGACGATCCGGGGCGCATCGATCGCGTCCAGATCGCTGGCGCGAAGCAGTCCTTTCCGGCCGACGAGAGCCAGGACTCGCGTGGTGTGAGTATCGGCAAGCATGGACGTCAGTATGTTCCGTTTATTCGTCTAATACAATGATAAGACGAAAAAACGAAACACTCCATGCAAGCAAGGATGAATTTGTGGCACGGGATCGACCCGCAGGCCATCGTGGTCCAGCACCGGAGCTCAAAACGTGTCCGCGACCTGGCGATCGTCTGAACCAGTCGGCTCTAACCGCCCTGTTCATACCTTACCAGGCAGAACTTTTAGAGGGCCCAAAGATGGAGGGTTTTATGGAGGGTAAAAAATCTAGTGCCCCGGAAACCCGCATGGATTGACTGTCAAGCACGGACACCCTCTCCGCCAGATCAAGTCCTTCTAACTCGCTCAGCCGGGTTGTCAGGCGCTCAAAGCCCTGCACGTGGGCCGACGACAGGCCCGTCGTATCTAGTCTGTAACTACCGCCGTCCGCATCCGCGTTGAGCGGTCTTTCTCATCGAGTCCCCGGATGAGGCGGCGGAAGGACCGATGTCACCAGCGCGGGATGGGTCAGCAGCAGATTGTGTTCCGCGTTCTCAATCTGCCGGTACTCATGCATTGGCAACAGGGAGCGAACTTCGGCCACATCACGCAGGGGAACGATTCGGTCGGCGCTGCCAGCCACCACAAAAATCTCATGCCTGCTCGATTGCAGGCCTTGGTAGTGCTCCCTCTGCTGGCCCAGCGTTCGGTTGGCAAACATGGAGGCCATGGCATCGGCGTAACCTGGCGCACGCGCCTCGCTGACGAAGCGCCAGGTCAACTCCTCGGCCCCAATGGCTTGGTACCGGCGTGCGCGGCGACGCTCCAGTACCGGAAGGCCGACACGGCGCATCATCAGGCCGCCAATGCCAGGCAGCGAGAAGATTTGGCCCCAGAGAGAGTTCGCCATGAAGTCCAGGAGCGGCGCGACCAGCACCAATCGCTCGATGCGCTCAGGTCGCTGACGGGCCATCGCAGCCGCGAGCGCCGCGCCAAACGAATGACCGAGCAAGGTCAGTGGGCGGTGGGAGGTAATGCCGTCGACGACCTCCAAAGCCTGTTCAAGAAAGAAGCTGAAGTCATATCGGACTGCAGGGCGGTCTGAAAGCCCGTGCCCGAAGAGGTCGAATCGGATGGTCCTCCAGCCTGCTGCCCGAAGATGCGGGATCAGTCGGTCGAACTCCCATGCCGGAACCGTGGCGCCGTGCACCAGCAGAATCGCAGCTTGATCGTCCTGGCCCTCGTCAATGACGTGGGTCAGCCCCGCTCTGAGCGGCAGGTAGCGGCCGCGACCGTTAACCCTGAGTTCATCGAGTGAAGGTTGCCGCACTTTTGCCTCGAAAATCCATCTCTGAGAACTTCATGGTGGTATCGACCATGGAGCTGTTTAGGTGTTCATTCTGAATTCAAGTAATCAGTGCCTGGGACTGAAGTGCCGACGCGAAAAGAGCAGTGGGATACCGAACATCAGCCCAGTTGCCGTATTCATCAGCACATTGCCCCAGACGCCATGGGAGACTGAAAACACCGTGTCGATGAGAAACCAACTGGCCAGTGGAATGGCGATGGTGTTCCAGGCGTGCAGCCGGCCTTCTACGAACGGACCCCTGGCCAGCATGATGATGCAGATCATCCAGCCAGCCATCACGGCGCCGATGATGCCGTTGGCAAACCAGATGTAGCCAAGCGCCAGGCTCGGCACCACAACCGGACTGGATAACTGGTGGTAGTAAACCAGGTTGAAGATGGCCTCCCCAAGGCGGGGTGCCAATAGCAAGGTCAAGCTCAGGACGATGACGACAGCCGCTGCGCCTTGAATGAGACGCGACCAAAGGAGCAGCGCCGCGGCGGCTGTTGCATCGGCTGGATCTTGCGTCATCTTCATGCCGTTTGATGCCTCAGGGCCTTGACGCCCGAGAGCGCCTTGTTCGCTTTCATTGCGGCACGCGCCAGCCAGAGGTTATACGCTGCCTGCTGTGCCAGCCACCCTTCAGCGGCCCCGCCGCGGTCGCGCCCCAGCCAACGCTCAATGCGCAGTGCCATGAAAGGGCTGATTGCAGCCCGCCCATTGAGGACCTTGGACAAAGTTGTCCGATCGACGCCCATCTGGGCGGCCGCTTCGCTGACCTGCAGATTCAATGCGGGCAGGATGTCGTCCCGCAGAGTGAGGCCCGGGTGTGGAGGATTGACCATCGAACTCAAGGTCATTTCAATGGCAATTCTGGTAGTCCGTCAGGATGTCATCGCCGTTTTCAAACGCAAAAGTCAGACGCCGGTTCCCGTTGACGCTGACCGAACAGCCCGCACCCGGTGCAGCGCCTGTCCAAACCCAAGCTGCCCTCCCAAGGTGCCAGTTGCCGTGAGCGCCGGCGCGACTGCTGACAACCTTTGGCCCGTTCAGCCTGGAAAGCGACGTCCGACGTTCTGGATGGTTCGCCATGTGGTAAAAGAAAGATTAGTACGCCAGCTTGGGCTGGCGGGGCTCTGGTATGCACCACATCATCCAGTCAAAGTGCCGAGCGGTCCGAGTCGACCGTGACGAATCGCCCAATCGTCCCACCGGCTCAATCGTCTGTGTCGATGCGACGCGAGCACCCGGCGCCGACTGGAACATCGAAAGACATCATGACCTCTTCACTGCGATACACCGCTGGCGCCCGTTGGCTGCATTGGCTCACCGCGATACTGATGGCCGTCGTGATCACCGCCGGCCTGTGGATTGTGTATTTCGAACCCCAAGACCAGGCCTTCAAGTTTCGGCTTTACAACATCCATGAAAGCTTTGGCGTTGTCGTGTTCGTACTGACGATCGCGAGGCTGATGAACCGCTGGCGAAATCCGCCGCCGTCCTTGTTGCCTGATACGCCGGCAATTATCCGGCGATGTGCCCTGGCGACGCATCTCTCTCTGTATGCACTGCTGTTGCTGATGCCGACCATCGGCTTTCTGGCCACCAACGCCTGGGGCTTCCCATTGAAACTGTTCGATCTGATCCCATTGCCTTCGCCGATAGGCAAGGACGAGGCCCTTGCCAGGACACTATCCTTTCTGCACGGATGCGGCGCCGTCGCCATCGGGACCCTGATCGCAACTCATCTGGCTGGTGCCGCGTATCATACCTTCATCCGCCGCGACGGCCTTCTAAAGCGGATGACCTGAATGCGGCTGTCGAGAATGTCGATGCGCTGGAGACGGCGCGGTTTTGCAGCGCTCGTTATCGCCAGTTCGGCGGTGCTTTTCTGGTTGATGGCCCGAACGCTGTCGGCCAGTGGCCCGGACCCGCTTGGTATCGCCATGCTGGGGCTCTTCGCGCTAACGCTGCCCTGGACAACCATCGGTTTCTGGAACGCCGTCATCGGCTTCTTGCTCATGCAATTCAGCCGCGATCCGGCATCGGTGGTCGCACCCGACCTTCATCTCGGCGGGGGTGACGATCCGATCGTCAGCTCGACCGCACTGCTGATTTGTATTCGCAATGAGGACACGCAACTCATCCGGCGAAATCTCGAGTGGATGCTCGACGCCCTGGTCGCCACCGGCCAGGCGCATTGCTTTCATCTCTACATGCTGAGCGATAGCAACCAGCCCGAAATCGCTGCGGCCGAGGTGCTGGCTGCGGCCTCCCTGTCGCAACGCTTCGGATCGGCCCTTGAGATCACCTATCGGCAGCGCGAGGACAGCGAAGGCTTCAAGGCCGGCAATCTGCGCGAGTTCTGTGGGCGGTGGGGGCATCAACATGCTTTCGCCATCGTCCTCGATGCCGATAGTCTGATGACGCCGCAATCGATGCTGCGGCTGGTGCGAATCATGCAGAGATGTCCGCAGATCGGCATCGTTCAGACGCTGGTCACCGGCCTGCCGAGCGCGAGCCCGTTTGCCCGCATCTTCCAGTTCGGCATGCGGCTCGGCATGCGGTCTTATACGCTTGGATCGGCCTTCTGGCAGGGCGACTGCGGACCCTACTGGGGGCACAACGCGATTTTGCGCATGGATCCTTTCATCTCGCATTGCGAGTTGCCGATGCTCCCAGGCGCGCCCCCACTGGGCGGTCACATCCTGAGCCATGATCAGGTTGAAGCGGTGCTGATGCGAAGGGCGGGTTTCGAGGTCCGCGTCCTGCCGATCGAAGAGGGTAGTTGGGAAGAAAACCCGCCGACACTGCCTGAGTTCATCCGGCGCGACCTGCGCTGGTGTCAAGGCAACATGCAGTATTTCAAGCTTCTGGGATTGCCGGGGCTGCTCCCGGTCAGCCGCTGCCAACTGCTGCTGGCCATTGCGATGTATCTCGGCTCGCTCGCCTGGCTCAGCCTGATCGTGCTTGGTCTGCTGCGTCAGGAGCCGATCCGCACTGATACCGGTTTGCTGCTGTTTGGGATCATCATGACCATGAGCTTTGCGCCCAAGATCGCGACGCTCACCGACGTCCTGCTGCGCCCAGGGCTGCGTGCCGCCTATGGAGGCGGCCTGCGCATCGCAGTCAGTGCGCTGCTCGAGATCACGCTGACGATGCTGGTGGCACCGATCTCGGCGGTAGCGGTGAGTCTGTTCATGCTGGGGCTGCCCTTTGGTCGACGCGTGGGCTGGACGTCCCAGCAGCGCGAGGCCCATGGCCTGCCGCTGTCGGATGCAGTGCGGTGCCTCTGGCCCCAGACCCTGCTGGGGCTGGGGCTTGCCGCAGGCACCTGGTATGCGCCTGCCGTCAGCATCTGGTTTACCCTGCCGGTGATTGCCGGGCTGCTGCTCGGTGTGCCGCTTGCAATGCTGAGTGCATCGCCGCGACTTGGTCGAGAAATGGCCCAATCAGGCCTGTGCCGCACACCTGAAGAAGCCTGGCCGCAGTTCGCTTTGGGCACCGCCGGGTCGGCAGTCGGGACACCGCACGACGCAGTGTCATTGCCAGCCAGCCTGTTCGCTGGACGGGCAGACCCCTCAATGGGTTCCAGATCTTGAGCTTCCCGCCCTTGATATACCGTCCCGTCAAGTACTTGGCGTCGAGCTTGACCTGGCGCAGCCTGGCGCTCTCGATGACGCTGCTGGTTGCGGGTTGCGCTGCGACCGGTGCGACAACGCCCATCACAGTCGCGACCTCGATTGCGACCCCGGTCGATTTCGTCAATGCCAGTCGGCCCACGCAGTGCGCCGAAGAAGACAATGTGTATGTGAAGCTCACCGGCCCGGCGATCAGCAGGTTTCGAATTCGCGCCGAGCATCCGCCTTACCTGGCCGGCATCACGACCGACCTCACCGCGCCCGACTTTACCTCCTGCGACATGTCGAACGATCCTAAGTTCGACTTCGAGCCGCGTACGACCATCCTGTATGAGGACGAGTCGATCCGTCTGGTGGGCCACCGCTTCGGCTCGTTCTGGCGGCCCGAGGTGGTCGACTTCATAGTCGGTACCCGGCATGAACCCGGGCTTCATCTCGTACAGTTGCTGCGCCGGGGCATCGCGCCCGGCGTGACAGCCAACCGGCAGCGTGTATCGCCTTCGAGCGGCGCCGGCGCAAACGAACTCGAGATCCTGGTTGTCTATCCTGCCGACGGCTATTGGCGTGCAAAGCCACTGCCCCCGGTCTTTCTCGACGACACCGCCTATGGCAGCTCTTTTCTGATCGGACCGATCGCCGAGGACGGCCGCCCTTATGTCGCGATCCGCGAGATCGAATTCGAGCCGGCCACACAGACCTTCCGGCTGTATTTTCGCGACGGCTCCAGGGGAGCATTGACCGTTACCGAGGCGAGCCGCAGCGGTATCGATCTGAGCGTCACGCTCGAGACGCCGCTGCCCGCCGACCGACCGTTTGCGGCCTTGCGATCGATGTTCGTGACGACTCGGCAGTCCGACGTCGCAGTGGCATTCTGGCCGCAGACGCCCCCCGAGCAAAGCGCACAGGCACCGATCATGGACGTCAAGCGGATCCGGGCACCGGCCGCGCGCTTCGGGCGCATCGAGCCGTCCACCCACAATCTCAGCGCACCGGATATGGTTTTCGACCGCTTTTCATCCGGCTATGTCATCAAGCCCAGTGACCGATAACGCCGCCCCGAGCAGCTTGACCATGCTCAACGAGCTGCCTGCTGATGACAGCAGCGAGTGGCAGACGCTGCTCGCCCGGGCAACTGGTGCGAAGCTGCCCAGTGAGGCCTTGCCACCCACGTCCACTTCACCGCTGCAGGCGCTTTACGGGCCGCTGTGCGCCGCGCGCCGCGCGGGGCCGTTCGTGGTGGGCCATCTTGCCCAAAGCCTCGACGGGCGGATCGCCACCTTGTGCGGCATGTCGCGCTGGCTCAGCGGGGCCGAAGACCTGCTCCACACCCACCGGATGCGAGCGCTTTGCGAGGCGGTGGTGGTCGGTGTGACAACCGTTCTGCTTGATGATCCTCAACTGACCGTCCGTCTCTGCACCGGGCCTAATCCGGTGCGGGTCGTCATCGATCCTGATCGCCGACTTGACGGCAGCCAGCGCCTGTTTCGAGATGGATCCGCGCCAACGCTGCTGCTATGCGGCGCCGATCGCGCTGGCGTGGGCGAGCGGCTCGGCAGTGCCGAAGTGGTGCCGGTCGAGCGCGGCAAAGACGGCCTGAGTCCTCACGAGATCTGCCGCGTGCTCGCCTTGCGCGGGCTGGGCAGCCTTCTGATCGAAGGCGGCGGCGTTACGGTCTCGCGCTTTCTGGCGGCAGGCGCCCTCAATCGGCTGCAGATCACCATCGCTCCTGTCATCCTCGGATCAGGCCGCCCGGCGATCATGCTCCCAACGATCACCGACCTGAGCAATAGTCTGCGGCCCCGCACCCGACGGGTGATGATGGGCGCAGACGTCATGATCGAATGCGATTTCGATGCCTGATCGATTGGCCCGGGCGTTCTGGATCGTCGAGGCCGGACGGGGCGAAATCCGCGAGGAAGTGCTTTCGGCTCCCGGACCAGATCAGCTTGTTGTCAGCGCGCGGCGCAGTGGCATCAGCCGTGGCACCGAAAGCCTTGTCTTCAAGGGTCTGGTGCCACCGAGCCAGTGGCAGGCGATGCGCTGCCCGTTTCAGATCGGCGAATTTCCGGGCCCCCTGAAGTATGGCTATGCCTCGGTCGGACAGATCGATGCCGGGCCCGACACGCTGCTGGGCAGGCGGGTGTTCTGCCTGTATCCGCATCAGAGCGCCTACATCGTGCCGATCGGGGCGGTGACGCTGTTGCCCGACGATGTTCCGGATTCCCGGGCGGTGTTGTCGGCCAACATGGAGACTGCGGTCAACGGACTCTGGGACGCCACGCCACGACTCGGAGACCGTATCAGCGTGGTTGGTGCCGGCGTGGTCGGCGCGCTGGTGGCGGCGCTTGCGGCTCGCATCCCTGGCGTTGAGGTCGAGCTGGTCGATGCTGATCCGGGCCGCGCGGGCCTTGCAGCTGCGCTGGGCTGCGCGTTCGCGCTGCCGGCCGCGGCCAGTGGCGAGCGCGACATCATCATTCATGCCAGTGGTCAGCCTGCCGGGCTTCAGACCGCGCTCGGGCTGGCCGGCTTTGAGGCGACCGTGCTCGAAATGAGCTGGTATGGCGCGCGGATGGTGCCAGCGCCGCTTGGCGAAGCGTTTCACAGCCGCAGGCTGACGCTGCGATCATCGCAGGTGGGTGCGGTGGCCACCGCACAGCGCGCGCGATGGGACTTCAAGCGTCGCATGCAGCTGGCAGTCTCACTGCTGGCCGACCCGGTTTTCGACGCCTTGCTGACCGGCCAGAGCATGCTGGACGAGCTGCCCGCCACCTTGTCGCGCCTGGCCGACCGTCCCGATGGCACGCTGTGTCACAGCGTGATCTATCGCTGATCGCGTCGCCTGATGACACCGACTGATTGCGCACGATCCTTCACTTCCCCACTGTCCTACCCACCCGCTCAACGCCACTGCCGGAGTCCTTTCCTCATGTACAGCCTTGCCGTGTCCGACCACATCATGATTGCCCACAGTTTCACCGGTGAGATCTTCGGTCCGGCGCAAAAGCTGCACGGCGCAACCTATGGCGTGGAGGTCGAGTTCAGACGCGAGCAGCTCGACGCCAATGGGCTGGTCTGCGACATTGGTTTGGCGCTGACCGTACTGCACGAGGTGCTCGCCGATCTGAACTTCAAGAATCTCGATGAGCTGCCCGAACTTCGCGGTCACAACACCACGACCGAATTCATGGCCGGCGAGATCTTTCGTCGCATGAAGACCCAGATCGAAGCAGGCAGAATCGGCCCCGGTACGGCCGACACGCTCGCGTCGATGCGGGTCGTGCTGCGCGAGTCACCGCTTGCCTGGGCCGCCTTCGACGGTTTGCTTCGTTGACGGCATTCACTCTGATTGTTCCGGGAGCACTCGATCAGTTCACCGGTGGCTACCTCTTTGATCGGCATGTTGTCGATGGTCTGCGTGCCATCGGACGACCCGTCGCAGTGATCGAGCTGCCCGGAGAATTTCCAGGTACCGATGAGACGGCGCGCGCAGCAGCAGCCTCGGCGCTCGCCGGTCTGCCATCGGGTCATACCGTGGTGATTGACGGTCTTGCTTTGCCAGCGTTCACCGAGTGCCTGGACGACCATGTCGGGCGTCTGTCGATCGTCGCCTTCGTGCATCACCCGCTGTCGCTTGAGACCGGTCTGTCGGCACAAACTGCGAGGGCCTATGCCCTGATCGAGCGCCGCCTGTGGCCGCTGATGCGCGGCCTGCTGTGCCCCAGTGCTCACACCGCGGCAGCAGTCATCGCGAGCGGTGTTTCCGCCGATCGGGTTCGGGTCACACCACCCGGCACGCGGGTGCCTTTGCCTGCTGGGGCCGTGACCGAGAGGCCCCGACCCGGCGCAGCACAAACACTGCAACTGCTGGCGGTGGGGACAGTCACGCAGCGCAAGGGCCATCTTCAGCTGACTGAGGCACTGTCGCGGCTGGCGGAACTCGACTGGCATCTGACATGCATTGGCAGCCTCACACGCGACCCGACTTGCGCCCGCAGATTGCGCGACGCCATCAGTGCGAATGGTCTTCAAAAGCGCGTGACGCTCGCCGGAGAGGTATCAGTGCGTCAGCTCGACGCTGCCTATCGCCAGGCTGATGTGTTTGTGCTGGCCTCGCACCACGAAGGCTACGGGATGGTCTATGCCGAGGCGCTGGCCTGTCATCTGCCGATTGTCGCGACCACGGCGGGCGCGATACCGGACACCGTCGCAGCCGATGCGGCTGAGCTGGTTGCGCCGGGCGATGTCGCTGCGCTCAGTGATGCCCTGCGCCGCGTACTCACCGACGCTGCCCATCGCCATCGTCTTGCCAAGGGTGCTGCGAGGGCTGCGCAAGACTTGGCTGACTGGCCGACGGCCGTGCATCGCTGGGCGCAGGCTCTTGACGGGCTAACCGCATGACCGGGTTTTCGCCCGACTGGCTTGCGCAGCGCGAGCCCCTCGATGCTGCCGCACGCGACGCGGGCCTTGCGCATGAATTCGCAGCGGCCATCGCCGACACACCGCGCAGGATCATCGATCTGGGTGCCGGGACAGGAGCGAACCTGCGTCTGCTCGCGCCCTTGATCGGTGGCGATCAGGACTGGCTGCTGATCGACAATGACCCGGCGCTGCTGATTGCGCAGCGCCGTGAGATCGCCCGCTGGGCGGCGCAACACGGATGGAGCCTCAGCGAAGAGGCTACGGGCGCGACCGAGATCACCGTCGGTACCGCGCGCTGGCGGGTCAGATCGAAGCAACTCGATCTGCAGGCATCGCTCGAGCAACTCGCGCTGCAGGATTGTGATGGCCTGACCACGACAGCCTTTCTCGATCTGGTCTCGGTCGACTGGATCGACCGTCTGTGCCTGATGCTTGCTCGCTCGCCTCGTCCGTTTCTGGCGACCCTCAGCGTCGATGGCCAGCGTTGGTGGCAGCCCGCGATGACAGACGATCTACGACTGCGCCAGGCGTTCGAGCATCACCAGCTTGGCAACAAAGGCTTTGGCGCCGCACTCGGCATCGGCGCGGTCGATGAGATGGCCGTGCGCCTTGATCGGCTCGACTTTACGGTTCGCACGGCACGCAGCGATTGGCAGATTGCGGGCGGGCATCCGGGCTTGCTGCGGCAAATGATCGATGAGGCGCTCACCGTCGGTTGCGAACTCGAACCGGGGGCCGCATCGGCGTTCGCCGACTGGGCGGCGCGCCGTCATGCGCAGGCGGCCACCGGGATGCTGAGGCTGACCATCGGGCATCGCGATCTTCTGGCTTTACCTGGACCGGCCCAGTTGCTTTGATTGCCTTGATATCCGTGGCGGTTATCGCTTGCGGCATGGCGTTCGACTGCATTCCCTTGGCATCGGTCTACCTCTCGTCCGCGGCCAACACTGCCGATGGGGCAATCACTCTCACGCCTGCCCCCATCGATACATGCTGATTTTCATCGGCATCATTTTTCTGCGGGTGTGCCTTTCTGAACTGAGCGCCTGTCGACCCAGCGACGCAATGCGATAAACCGCCGCACGCCACGTCTCAAATGTCGCGCACCCACCCAGCTGGCTGTGTGATGGCGTGGCCATCGTGTCGGGATGTAGTGCACGGCCAAGGCCAATAACCCATACAGCAGCAGCTTTCCCGCCAGCACGAAACTGGTGATGTTTATCGGTGCAAGTCCGGCCAGCGCTGCGACGGCAATGGCCGTGCGCGGGCTGTCTGGAAAAACCGCCGCCAGAGCCAAAGCGGGGGCTCCCCAGGTCTGAATCAGTGAAACCGCCTGAGCCCAAGCTGGGCTTTGGCGTTCGCCCGCAAACCAGCCTGTCAAGGCGGTGGCCTTTGCGACGCCGGCCACCAATGTCGCCAGCAGTCCGGCGCTCGTGGCTGCGGATACGGCAAATGCAAACACCACAAGAAGCATCCTGCGCGGTTGCAGAATCATCAAGGCGAGTGCGAGGAATTCAGCGGGCACCATCGGCAGAAAACCATCCAGGGTGCACAGCGCAGACAAGGACCAGATTGCATAGGGCTGCTGGCCGTGTCTCAACAACCAGCCAGAAAACCAGGCGGCTGATCGTTGCAACCATCCCTGTCTGGAAGTGGAGGTCCGGCTCACTTCAGCGCCCGATCATGATTCGCTCACGAGAGCGTGTACGTCATGCCAGCTCAATTGCTGCCTCCTTCTGGCAACGTGACGCAAAACGCCAGGGCGTCTCGAACGCCAGTACACCCATGGACTCTTTCCATCGGCCATCTTGCGATTCGCTCGCGCCGGGTATCCGGTTCACTGCGCGCAACAGGCCCGGTATCAAGTTTCAAGCTCCCTCTGCAAGTCAATCTGAAAGCCTGAACCGACATTGTGGAGCCGGGCGTGATCGTCTTGAGTTCGGCCGCGACTTCAAGGGGACAAGAAATGTGCAGTCTGGATCCTTTCGGGATGCCCGCGAAATCTTTCTCGAGGATGACCTGATGGGCCGCCGTATCATCTGCAAGCATGGTCTTATCGCAATGCCCACAGCGTCAGCAGTGTCCAGCCCAGCAGGTAGGTCACTGTGAAGGCAGATAGCCAACGCCCCGCGTGCGAAACCCGATTCTGCTGCAGCAACCATCCCGCCAAAGGAATCAATTGATGAGCGTGCACACCGAGAAAATGTGCAGGCCGGGCGTCGGCTTGGCCAAGGTGCCAGCCCACAATGGGCAGGCCGGTGCCAGCAGGCGGTTGTTGTCCTCCGAGCACGAAGCCGCTCGCCGTTGCCAGAGCAAAGGTCAACATCAGACCGACGATTACGGAGCGTACGAAGACACTGTCGCGCTCAAGGCTGTGACGCCAGATCAGTCCGGCCAAAACCGCTTGGGTCGCGGTGAGCCCTACCGCTGCAATGGCCATCAGACCAAACAGCGCCGCATGCAGGGGGTCGCTCATATTGTGATGCGAGCCTTGGCCCAGTGCCGCTTGCAAGCTGATGTATCCGACCTCGAAAGTCGACGTGATGACCACGACCCATGCCAGTCGATGGACAAGGGGCGAGGCCTGCACGCTCTTGGGCAGCAGCCCCACAAACCATGCCGTGGTTGCTGCAAACGCAGCGGTTGAGAGCATGAATTTCACGGGTTTTGCCCAGATGGATACCTCCCGCCATGTCCTGTCGTCGAGGATCATCAGCACGGCGGTGGGGAGCGCCAGTGCCAGCATAATGACCGCAAAGATCGTCAACACCGATTGCCGCGACATCAGCTCGCGGTACACGCTGTAGGCGTCGTTTGGAAAGAGACGCCTGTGAAGCAAGGTTTCAGCGGCCATGGCAAACTCCCCAGACGTTGACAGTGTCTACAAGTTTCCGGATAATTGTAGACGCTGTCAACTATATTGACTTTCAAGCTTCTGCTTTCATCAGGAATCCATGGGAAAGACAATCGAGCAGACCGCATCGCTCAAGGAAGCTTGCGTGCAAGCGGCACGAGAAGTGATCGCTGAGAAGGG
>Ga0114979_10002304_pt1 | contig 12916 bp, 3 predicted proteins | sample S_140625_EF_Meta_FD_87315 | JGI IMG/M metagenome (GOLD analysis project Ga0114979, IMG submission 87315) | Freshwater microbial communities from Lake Simoncouche, Canada to study carbon cycling - S_140625_EF_MetaG | ecosystem: Environmental > Aquatic > Freshwater > Lake | place: Lake... | reverse complement strand
GCTGTCTGGTAGTAGAACCACGAATATTAAAACCACGACCAGTGCTGATAGAGCCACCCTCTGTCTCTTCTCTGAATAGTGGGACGTAATGCTTATACGTCTTCTCCATTTGGTCAATGGTCTTCTGACTCTCAATGCCATAGTCCACCATCATTTGGCGGGTCTGCTTGGTAATGGCATCAACATCTTTGGCAATACCTTCAAGAACCCGCTTGCGTTGAGCATCGGTGATGCTTGCCATGTATGCATCTGCTTGTTGGTCAGACATACCAGAGTTAGCATTTGGGTCTTTATTGATTGTGCGTAGATAGGCGTTGGCTTCCTTGGCATGACGTGCATGCAAGTAGTCATCCATCTGCTCCAATGAGATGTTGGCATTCGACATCTTTTTCAATATTGGATTGAGTTCACGGTCAATGAAGTACTTGACACGTGCGGCAGACCTACCGTGGTACAACTCTTCTTGGAGATAGGCGTTCCACTTATCAGCAAGTTCTTTGCCGTGCTTCTTGATGTTCTCAATAATGCGCTTTAAGTCAATCTGCTTGTCTTGCAACAAGAAGGTCAGGTTGTCTTTGCGTCCTGTTTCCTCAACCTCAGATGGCAAAGGCTCACCCTTGATTGAGTAGCGGATGTCAGGATTGTTGATGTCGTATGTGCCTAAATTACCAGTTGCAGACTTAATCTGCGATGGCTCATAAACACCTAAGTTTTTATGTTCGCCTTCTGAAACATAGAAAGAATCAAAACCAAGGTCTTTAATTATCTGTTGACTTAAATCATCTTCAATTGCAGACCAATCACCACTTCTTAATCTTTCTTTAGAGAAAGCAAACTCTTCACCCACAGCATCTGCAACCCCTTTATAAAGGGCATCAACGTGTTCGGGGTTTTCGTAATCAAATGGATTTTCCGCTCTTACATAGAACGGCATAATGTTTTCGCCTGACGGCATCATGTTGGCTATTTCTTTATTGAAATAATCTAATGTTTCGCCTTGGTATTCTTCTGGATTTTGTTTTAACTCATCCAAGAATTGTTTAGCATCTCTTTTGCTATAGTCTTTTTTAACTTGTTCTTCTGCAAGAAGAATTGCTTTCTTAACTTGTCTTGGCGTTAAAAATTCTTGGTAATGATTCACCATCCAATTTTTGCTATGCCCAGCAAAGTCTTCAGCAAAGTCAGTTAACTCAGTTAAAAATATAGCGCCAGCCTGTTTAGGTTTAAACGCAGTAATGTCTCTGGCGGTCCCATGGTACATAACCTTCGGTGTGCCATCAGGATTGACAATCTTGCTGTTGCCAAACCAGCGTTTAAACGGCACTGTGTCTGGCGCACGGATGCTGAACTTCTGAGTGCCAGCCATGTCATCAGCCATCTGTTGCAAGGCTTCGGGAGAAAGAACTCTGCGCTTCTTCACGACAGTAGCAACCGCTTCTGTTTCTACTCCACGCTCACCCGCCTTGACTAATATGCCTTGTTGCTTCTCAGCAAACGCCTTGGGTTGTTCTGGTTGGACGTTTACACCGCTCCAAATAGGATTGCCATACTTGTTGCCAACGTCTTGCCTGTAGGCGGTGATGACTTCGTAGTACTCAGCACGTGGGCGAACAATCAAAGACTCTCTGGTCTTTGGCTCGTACAAAATATAAGTAACGCCACCATAGATGGGGTTCTCTTCTTTATAGATGCGAGTAAAAGTCTTGCCGACATTCTCTACGTTGAGGATGATGTCTTCAAGCAAGTCTTTGGTCAACGCTGGTGGTTTACGGGTTGGGTCTTTACGGACTCTGTCGATGATGTGATTAGCGCCAAAACCTTTGTCGTTTAAACCGCTATGCGTACCAACAGCAAGACGGATAGGGCGTTGCATAACACGGCTGTTGGCTGGGATGTAAGCCAAGTCGCCAGTGTTGTTTGGATTCTTATCTGATACCAAGAAAGTAGATGGAGCAACAGAACCTAGAGCCAAAGAGAACTTGGCGTTCTTGTTTTCCACTGACGGCAATACTTTGCCTTCTTTGAGTCTGCCTGTCTCAGACAACTCGCCAACTGTTCCTTGATAGTTAACAGGAACGTTGTGGTTTAAGACAACCATCATTCCCATCTCAGGGATTGCATAGCCATCGTAGCCAGCGTCAATGATTGCCGACTCAAAGTTGTTGGGGTCACCCATCGCCTCTGAGTACAAACGACTCATCTCTTTGCCTTGACCGAGGATGTTGTCAAAGGTCTGCGTGTAAACGTATGAGCCTACGCCAGATTCACGGGTAGGCATATCACCGCTTGGCTTGGGTATGTAGAAGTAAACCCGATTCTTAATGCGCTCATCGAACGCATCTTCTAGTCTTCTGCTCTCTGCGCCTCGTAATCCAGTGCCATACTTAGATGCATCAAGTTCATCTGCCTTGGCTTTGCCGTAATGGATTCCCTCGACTGTTATCGAGCCTTCTTGTTTGTTGCCGAGAGTGATGCCTCTCCCGCCACCTTCGCTGGGTCGAACGGTAGATTCGACAGGTTTAAATGAGCGGAAACTGAACTTTTGTTCTTCGTTCCATCCATACTCTTCTCCAAACTTTTGGGCAACTGACTCATATTGCTTGCGCCAATTGTCAAGGGTTGGTTGTATATTGGTGAGTCGTTCGGGACTAATCCTCGAAAGGTGACCTTCGCCATTTGTTTGTTCCTTCCAATTGTTTGAGAAGTATTCGCTCTGAGCACGGAACTCATCTATATTAAATTGTACATCCGATGAGAACGTTTCCAAAGCATTTTCTAATACTTCTATGTACTTCTTGTCTGACATCATATAAGGCTTACCGTCATCGCCACGATAGTTAATGAAGTCAAAGGTGTCATCTACCTTCGTAAAACCAACACCGGGAATTGCTTCGTTGAGGTGTTTAAACAACTTCTCTTCCAGTTCCTGCGTTACGGGAACATCCAAAGAAACTTTAAATCCTTTGCTTGCCAACTTACCAGAGGCGGTTGGGTCAGGACGATACCAAGGCACTGCGTCTTGTTTGGTTACAAACGCAACGATAGCGGCATACTCCCTAGCCACATCGACTACGTGACCCTTCTCATCTTTCTGTAGGACAACCTTGGTGATGATGTTAGGAGCAATCTTGTTGTCGTATGCGCCAATCGACAACTGACTAGAGTACAACTGCTCGTTGTTAAGCAGTTTGAATATCTTGTCTTCGCCATTTGCATCTGTAAAGATGGCTTGAACCGCACGATTGAACGCATCTTGTTGCCCACGTGGGGCTTTGTGGATGCCTTGAATCATTGGGATAGATTCGGATGGGCGTGTTTCCCACGTGATGTGAGCGGTTGCTCTCTTCACATAGTCTGAGAAGTCTAGGGTGTCAGGCTCAAAGTCAACTGCTTTCTCGTTGAATGGCTTCTTTTCTTCAATAGCCTTGGCTCTAGCCGTTTCAACCGCCTTCTTGTACTCACTGTCATTCTTTATGAATGTCCAAAGCACGGCTTGGATTTGACGTGGCTTGAGTTCTTCGCCTGTCTTCTTACCCTGTGCTTTGGTAATGCGCTCAACCAAGTCCTTGGCATACTTGTACTGGGTAGTAGATACAGAGTTAGCGCCACCGACATCTTGGTCATCGGTATGTGGATAACCAAACAGACGCATCATCCAACGGTCAATCGTGGATGAGTCTTGGAACGTATCAGTCTCAAACGTAGCATCGTGCAAGTTGCGATAGAAGTTCATCAACTTATCGTCAACGCCCTTGAGTGATGTGTCCATTGTCTTAGCCGACAGTATGGCGGGGATGACGTTGGCGGTTGTCTCAGGGAAACGCCCAGCAAGAATCTTCTGATTACCGTTGGCAATCTGTGCCACCGACTTAATAACGGCAGTGATGTTCCCGCCAAGGCTATTGGCTTGGGAGTACAGAGCGGTTAAACGAACAATCTGTTCCATGAGAACTGGGTCATCACGGGCAATCTCTCTAATAGTTTCTCCGCTACGCTCGTACCAATCCTTGGAGCGGTCATACATGGCGTATGGATGCTCCAAGAGTTTGACCATCTTGGTAATCAGTTTCTTCCTGTCTGCCTCAGTCGGGGCGTTAGGAGGAGCGCCAACAATTCTGTCGCCAATCTTGCGAGGCTCGTTAGGATTAATTTGGAATTTAGCAGCACCGGCTGCGGCAGTCCCAGCCTGTTTAAACGTCCCTTGGTCAATGCCAGTGAAGATTTGTTCAGCAGTATTGAACCCAGCGCCATTAAACGAATTGCGTATCGCTTGCATCAACTGGGATATGCGATAGAAGATATTGCCAATCATTCCAGCGGGTGGCTGGAAGTTCTCAAAGTATTTAAACGCCTCTGCTATGGCTTCTTCGTTGATATAAGCATCAAAGCCTTCTAGGTTTGGGTGTGTCTTCTTGTACTCTTCTTTGTACTTGTCGTACAGACCAACGTCTTTGATAAAGCGCTGAACCCATTCGCCCTTGGCTTTGTTCTCCAAGACTTTCCACTCAGCGTCAGTAAACGCACCCAACTCTTTAAGAGCATGGATGGATTCATGGCGTAAAGTACCCATAGGGTTCTTGGCATCCATAGCAATCTTGATGACTTGGCTTGACCACTCACCGTCAGCCGTACCGTTACGGATGCTTTTTACAATACGCAGTGCAACGTTTTCTAAACCAAAACGTTTCAAGGCTGGTCTTAGGGTTTTCTCTAATTCATCTGCTTTGTCTTTAACTTCGTCATTAAAAAAACTGCGTGGTACTTCAATACCTTTGGGCGCTTCACCTCTGCGTCTTGCCAACTCTTTCTTTGCCATAGCCGCATAGCGCTTGGGCAAAATTCCTTTGGTATTAGGGGCAGATGCAATGATTTGCTCTAGGGTCTTGTCATCTAGGTTGCGAATGCCGAACTCTTCTGCAAGATTCTTGTCTTCAAAAGCGGCAACTGGTTTGTTATCTTTATATAGAACCTGTTTTTTCTTAACAATTGGCTTCTTCTTTTCAGAAGGAGTAATGGTGTAAGGATTCTTTAAATTAAGAATTGCGTTTTCATGGTGCTTGATAGCGGCTTTGGCGGCTTTGTTCTTTCTAGCAAACAAAGCGGCTTTGTTCTTGTAGGCATCTGTATCAAAATAACCTAGAGCACGGTCTCTTGCAAGTTCAGCATCGTTCTTCTCAATGAACTTTTCCAAGTTAGATATTGCCTTCTCGCTAGTCTTAACCAGCGGAGCGGTTGTCTTTTCTTGGTTCTCTACTTCTTTTTGGGCTTCTTCTTTAGTCTTATGGCTACTGATTCGCACGTACTTGCCGTTGCGAACATCGTATGCTTCAGGCTCTTCACCCTGTTTAAACGCTTGATTACGAATGTCTAAACCGCTAGGTAATGCCTCAACCTTACCAGCAAGGTTTACTACCGCTGGGTTTTTAATGCCTTCGGTTGTTTTAACTGGTGGGTAGGAGACCTCGATGTCTCCCCGCTCAACCATTGCACGATACAACGCATCAACATCAGCATCACGCTCTAGCCCAGAGAAATCTTTAATTTCTTGTTTGACACTAGTTGGAGAAAGAGGGGCATCCCCCAGTTCACCAAACGCAGTCTCCAAACCCTTGAGCGAGTTGTCGTACTGCTTCTCGCTAAAGCGGATGGCGTTAGTGCCTTGAGGAAGAATCTGGGGTTGTTCGGACGCTGGCAGTTCGCTCAAAGATTTAAACGCAGCGTAGAGTTGCGGTCCTTCCATCTCGTTTAAACGGTCTGTACCGGTCACACGAGTTAAGAAATCTTTAAAGCCTTGAGTGCCTGTCTCAATGTTTTTGCTCTCAGCCATAGCCATGACAGAGTCAATAGAGGCGGGAGCATTAGGTGTATAGCCAGCCTTAACCGTAAGCAATTGATTGATAAAGCCTTTTTGAGCCTCATCGGAAAGAGGATTGCCCTCGGTATCAACACTGTTCTTTAGCGCATCGTATACATCTTCAATAGAGTACGTATCAATCTTGGGCTTGCCAGCATCAATTCTGTCTTGTTTGATGTATGCAATTTGCGCTGGAGTAAGAATATCTTTGAGGTCATCATCAGCAAAGTTACCCATAGGGTTCATTACTGGGTCGTACTTCTTGGAGTCAACAAGAATCTCGTCAGGGCGTGGCAACAACAGTTGACCTTGCTCTGTTTTTAAAGGTTCGTTGGTATCTAAAGGTGCTTCTTGTTTGGTTTCCGCACGGGCTGGAGTCTTCAATGCACCGCCCACAGTACCAAACGCACCACCGCCAATAGCCGCCATACCAGCGGCAGTACCGACACCTTTCATTAGGTCGGTAGTGGGGTCAACCTCACGCATAGCAAGGTTCTGAGTGAACTTACCGCCACCCTCTTCCACTGCTTCGCTACCAGCCTCGCCAAGCAAACCTTTGCCAGCACCAAGCAGTCTGCCTGTAGTTCCTTTTGCACCAACAAAAGACTCCTCAAGAGTCTTGGCTCCCGGTAATCTCTGAGCCAATATGGATATAACTGCACCGCTTGCGCCCGATGCACGGGCTAAACCTAGCGCCTCGGCTTTGGCTTGGTCTATTGGAGTACCACGCTTAATGAGTTCTTTATAGGTCTCTTCGTATGTTCCAGCGCCAATGTCTGCGCCTTGTTGTACTGCGCCAGTACCAACGCCAGCCCTTACGCCAGCAGTGATGGCGGTACTTTCTGCGGCTTCTCTAGTAGCGCCTTTAGCCAGTTCTCTTCCAAGAACAGCACCCTTAACGCCCTTACCAATCAGACCAGAGCCAAGCAATTGTGGCAGTTGTTCGGCAAGGAAAGATGTAAGAAGGGCTGGGTCTTTTATGGTCTCAGCCGCCCCAGTTTTAAACTCTTCCCAGAATCCTAGTTTTTCAGCCTCTTGAATTTTTTCGGCACGTGCGGCTTCTTTTTCTTTTAGTGCTCTAGACTTCCACTCTTCGCCTTGTTTTTCAATGCCTTTACCAAGAGACATCAATCCTGTATCGGAAAAGTCTCCTGTAGCCAAGCCATAGAGTTGGCTAGGTAGTTGGACAAGCGAACCAATGCCAGAGACAAGCCCAGCCCCTACGTCAGTAAATGCTTCGCCTGTAGTGCGTTTTGCTGGTCCAAAAAGTTCCGTACTGAAATCTTTACCAGCGCCAGAATTTGGCGAGGCATTTGGAGAACCAAATAGTTCAGCACTAAAATCTTTTCCCATAAAGCCTCTTTACTGAATGGTATAACCGTTTTTCTTAGCCATATCCATCACTTCTTGTTCAGACTTACCTGAGTTCTTGGCGGTGGTTTTAACATCAGCCATTGTCATGGTTTTTGGTGCATTTTGTCCAGCAGCCCATCTGTGAAGTTCAGTTGCTTTTTGCTGTTTTTGTGCGTCTGTTAAACCCATGTTTCTAGGGTCGGTTACAACGGCTTTATACGCCTCTTCCAAAGTCATTGTGCCAACTTTACCCTGACCTAAATACATCTTAGCCAAATCAGGATTGGTTTTATACAAAGCCTCAAGGGATTGAATTGCATTAGGTGCATGACCACGTTGAGCCTGAATTGTTTGTGCGTTAGCCTGTTGTTGCTTAATGGGCAACTCAGACGCATTTGTTTGAGCATTCATGTACGAGGCGGCAGAAGTACGCTCTTGGTTTGCAAGTTCATACAGTTTAAACTGGGCATCCTTTTGCTTGGCAATAGCGTCTTCAATACCTTTAGCATCACCACGTTTACGTGCATCATCTTCTTTGGCAATACCCGCTTGCAAGGCATTCATCTCTGTAGCCTGTTTATCACGCAAAGCGTCTTGCTCTTTTTGTAATTTCTGACCAGTATCTGAACTTGCCGCCATTTGAACGCCAAAGCCAGAGGTGGGTTTTGCTTGAGCAAATGAAGAAAGCCTAGCCATCAAATTGTCGTAAGGGTCTTGCTCTTCTTGTTTAGCACGTTTTTCTTCCAACTTTGCATAGCGCTCTTTGATGTCTTTCATTGGGTCGCTTGAAACACCAGTAAGCGCTTTAATGCCTTGTTGTTGGGCATACACTTCCTCTGGAGTTTGCACCTTACCAATTTGACTTGTATCAAACTGGCTTTTAAATTCAGCCGCTTTGGGGGGTGCAACAGGTACGACAGGAGGCGCAGGATTTTTGTTTATCTGAGCAGAACTTGTGTTTGATGCTTGCTTGTTAGGGTTTGCTGGAATAGCCATAGGTTGAACCTTTGACCTTGCATCCGAACCCTCTTGCATGTCCTGTGCAGTCATTTGATTTTGGTCTATGCCCAAAGGCTTTCTTCCTCTAAGACGGTCATCAGCGGCTTTTAATTCAGCATCATTCCTAGCAATCTCTTCTGCGGTTGCTTGACCAAATAATCCCGGTCCACGTTTGTTTGCTTCCAATAAATCTCTATATCCTTGATTTCTATCAAGATATTCTTTTTGTCTTTGATTATTAGCCTTTAGATTTTCAGGAAGCATTTGTTGAAAACGACTAGTTTTTACTTGTTGTTCCTCATCGGGATTTTTTTCTGGGTCACCGTAATAAACAATTCCACCATTGGCATAAGAGGTCTGGCGGAACATGTGTGGCAGAGGTAAATTAGACAAACCGCCTTCAGCCATCATTCTTGGAGGAGCGGCATTAGGCTGAACTCCAGCGGGAGCGGCAGTAGGGTTTGCCATTGGTGGCGGCATGTTAGGAGAAGGAGCAAGTTGTGGTGGCATAGCCGTTGGGTTAACGCCCTGTGGTGCTTGCGTAGGATTAACTTGTCCCTGTGGCAGTGCTGTTAGACCGCTCTCAATTTGTTCTTTGACCGTAGGAGGCTGACCATAAAAAGCGGAAGATGTATCTTCAATCTGTTTTCTACGTTGCAATTCAGACAACGCCAAGTAAGAGGGAACAGTTGGGTTGTTCCCATTGGCGTACTTCAGTACGTCAGGTAATGGAAGACCTTTTAGCGCTTGTTGGGTTTCAATTAAGTTGAACATTTTTATTGCTCCGTGCTATTTTAGTTTTGGTCATACCCATACGATGGGTCATACCCAGTATCATCTGGCGTTGCAAGATTTATGTCTTGTGCCATCTGTGCCGCTTGTTCGGAATCAGAAATATATCCACTAATTTGCTCTGGCGTAAGTTTGTCGCCAAACGTATCTTTTAGGAATTTTGCTGTTTGTGCTTGAGTAAACCCTTTGCCCATGAGCGAATCGACAATACCTGAAACGCCAGAGATACCGCCAGCAACTTGTTGGGCTAATGATGGTCTTGCACCGTATATATTGGATGTTGTAATTGGCAAGCCAGCCAAAATGTTTCTGTCCAAAGTCAACATATCTGTTGGGTACTTCAGTTGACGTAGGTACTCGTTGTACTGAGCGTTCAAAGCCTGTTGGTCTAGAGATTGTTGTTCTGTTCCAGCCTTGCTCATTGCTTGGAGGTTTCCTAAACCGTACTGAGCCTGTTGAGCGCCAGCATTTGCTGCGGCAGTCTGAGCCTGAGTAGCGGCTTGCAAACCTTGCAAACCATATGTAGCACCAAACTGATTTGCCGCTTGGTTAAGTTGTTGAGCCTGTAAGTCACGTGCCGCATCAGCATTAAATTGCTGGGTGGCATTTTGATAGGCTTGGTTGTAGCCAGCGCCAATCAGACCAGATTGCTGACGCAACAAGTTCTCGTTGTTTTGACCTTGCAAGATAGCCTGACGTGAGCCGCCATAAGCACCAGCCTGAGTTAACTTAGCCAAGTCGCCTTGTTGGTTGATTGCTTGCTGACGCTGAAGAGCCGCTAATTGAGGGTCTAAAGAGGCTTGAATGTACGGATTCATGTACTTCTGAGCCTGAGTAGCATCAAATTGGTTGGCTGTAATCGTATTTGGGGCATACGACATGTTTTGAGCCTTTTGGCTAATGTCGTTTAAATTAGTTCCAGCATTTATTAAAGACGATGGAAGAGTGAGACTGCTCAAGCCTTGAAATGCTTGTTGTTGTAAAGGCGAGTAACCTGCCGTTAGTTGCCCCGTGTAAACAGGCGTTGGTGCATTGGTTAGGGCGTTAGCCTTCTCCAACATATTAGAAGCAAGAGGTTGAGCATATGGACTAACCGTTGCTTGGGTAGAAGTATCTGGAGTTGCGTTTAAACCGCTTGATGAAAATAAAGCCATATTAACCTCTCATTTTAGGCATGAACTTTTCGGCACTGATTTGTTTGCCTTGTTTTGAGTTGCCTGTTCTTGCTTTGCGAATTTTTGCCATCATGTCGTATAAAACCTTTGCGCCAGCCTCAGATGAGCCATTGCCAAGATGAGACACCACGTCAGCGGGTATTACAAACTCTTCGTTGGCAAGCCTTGCGGGTTGTTTGCCAGCAATAGTTGCAGGAATATCGTCAGACATTCCATCTCCCGGACCTTTTAACATGCGTCCACCATCCGAGTATCCCCCAAGATGGGACTGTAGGGATGGCAAACCACCATTGTTCATAGCGATAGGCATGCCCCCGCCAGCAAACATATTGACCGATTGAGTTGGGTCAGCGTTGTAGTTTTGGTTTTGCTGTTGATTTAGGTTTAAATGGTTTTGACCATCAATCGTTGGCTGGATGTATTGGGGTTGCATCTGACCAAATTGATTCTGGTCGGGCTGAGTGTATGGTTGTTGTCCATACGCCTGTTGAGGCTGTGAGCCAGCATCCTGTCTGGGAATATCGCCAACTGGATATTGCTGGTTTGGCGACTGCATGTAAGGGGGTGGAGTCAGGCTGAGTAAACCGCCTTCTGCTTTATATATAGGGCTAATCATATGTTGTCCGTAGGCACGTCCTTCTTCGACAGGGGCAATGGGAGTTGTATTCCAGAATGCGGTTGTATTTGGAACTGTAAAATTATTTACAGGTACTGATGAGTCGTTTAAACCATTAGCCAGTGCAGCAGCACCACCTAAAAGAGCCGCTCCACCTAGTAAACCCTTAGAAGATGTGCCACCCAAAAGGGCGGAGGAAAGACCGCTAAGACCGCTATCTTTCTTCTCTTCTACTGGGATGTAAGGAGTATCTGTGGCTTCGGTTGAGGTAACAGTGCCATCAGCGTGGGTGGTAATTGTTGAACCATCGTCATAGGTTGTAGTCTTATCGCCCGCTTCATTGTCTTTTGAGCCATCAGGATTGACCACTTCTACAGTGCCGTCCACATTAAATATGTGCTGTGTTCCATCAGCCTCAGTAACAACGGTTGAACCATCAGGTGCGGTTTCTACCTTCTGCGGATAGTCACCCTCTTGGTCGCCTAAAATGGCAGAGGTAACATTAGGGTTAACCATTGCCTCGCTACCAACGTAGTCTTGGCTTGGAAGAACTGGAACAAATTTATCGCCAAACTCGTTTGTGCCTAGAGGCTTATACAAGTCTCCAGTTTCTTGATTGGTAGCAAAGTTGGTAATACGTCCATCGTCATCAACAATGTTTCCAGTAAGTTCGGCTTCTTTCTTCTTGGCTTCTTCTTCCTTCTTGGCTTCCTCTGGGTACAGAGCCTTAACCAATTGGTCAACTGCCGCCTTTTCTTCTGGAGTCTGTTCTTTGACTTCAGCCTTCATGTTCTTGATGGCTTCTTCAGTAGGTGTTAACCCTGTGTCTGTAATGGATGAGCCATCAGTGCTTGCTAGTTGAACGGCAGATGGTGTTGTTTCTTCCGCTGCCGTTTTAATCGGCTTCTCATCAGCGTTTAAACTGGCTAGTCCAGACCCGGCTGCATTTATGCCAGTACCAACAATGCTGTTTGCAATAGCGGTATTAACATCCTGACCACGCAATCCAGCAGTAGTCATTGCGCCAGCGGCTCCACCAAGGAGTCTATCTAGGGTATTTGTTCCAGCGCCACCAGTGTCGGCTTCAGCAGTAATGGCAGAGCCAACGCCAGAACCAATTCCAGCGGAAGCGCCTCTAGCCAAAGCCTCTTCCAAACTCTTTCCTTGCAATAGGTCAGCGCCAGCAGTTACGCCAGCAGTTCCTATTCCACGAGCAACGGCACTTGGAAGACTTTGTATTCCAGTCTCTGTGCCAATTTCTTTTAGGGCTTCGTTAAAAGAAGTTCCTTGTAAACTTTCGCTAACTTCTGCGCCAACTCCTTGTAAGGCGGCAACCTTTGCCCCGTTAATAAGAGCCTGTTCTATGTTTCCACCGTTGTCTAAAGTTTCAGCGGCAGAGATATATGGAAGTAAATAGTATTGCTGGGTAGCAACAGCGGCTACCTTGGCAATTGTTGCCACAGGATTATCTAGAGCGCTTTGTACGGTGTTTTCTACAACAGTACCGACTTGTTCAACAACGCTACCAGCCGTATCTACAACGGCTTGAGTAACGTCACCTACGGCTTCAACTGCGCCACCGACAACGTCTGATACTGCATCTGCTACTGCTCCCATTACATCTGTCCTTCACGCTTTGGTCCAAGTACCGTGGTTACACGGTAGCCACCATCTTTTGTTCTTTGAACTGAGTACCCCATAGTCGGCTTGCCGTTTACATCTGGGTTAACTTCATCACGATGTTTGTTAACGTACTTAAAAATGTTTAATAGGGTCGGGTCTTCAAAGTTTGTGACCATGACATCAAACCCAGCGGCATACATAGCCCCTGCGTATACAACACTATTTTTCAAATAATTCTGGGCTGTGTCAGCGTTTAAAGCACGAAAGAGGGCGGTACGGTCTTTTGCCGCATGTACGACAAACAAAGTATTACCCTCACGCATGAGGATAGCGCCAGTATCATGTACTTCTGACATAACGGATGCCAAGACTTGGTCAGGAGAGTACTTTGACTTAGTCTGTTTAACCGCCTCAAGAATAATCTCAGGCGGTTCTAGCATTTTTTTCTTACTGTCAACCAGCATGTGCATCCTTAAAGATTGCAGCGGAATACACATTGCCCAT
>Ga0114979_10002301_pt1 | contig 12927 bp, 12 predicted proteins | sample S_140625_EF_Meta_FD_87315 | JGI IMG/M metagenome (GOLD analysis project Ga0114979, IMG submission 87315) | Freshwater microbial communities from Lake Simoncouche, Canada to study carbon cycling - S_140625_EF_MetaG | ecosystem: Environmental > Aquatic > Freshwater > Lake | place: Lake... | reverse complement strand
ACGGAGGCGCTCACAAAGTCCGCGATTCCGCATCGCGTGCTCAAGACGGGCAACAAGTTTCAGGAAGTCGCCGGAACGCGTGCGTGCTCGGTCGTGCTGGCTACTTACGAGCGCGCGCTTCGTAGCGGTACGCTACTGAACGCAGAGGCGTTCGACCGTATTATTTGCGACGAAGGCCATATGCTTCGCAACGGCCCCAAAACGAAGCGGTTTTGCATAATCGCCGGCATTGCCGCGCCGCGCCGTTGGATTCTATCCGGTACGCCGATTCAGAACCACCGCGCCGAGTTCGGAAATCTTATGCGGTTTCTCGGAATGAGCATGGAGGTCTACATTAAGACACCGATTGCGGATATTGCGCGCGAGATACTGATGCGCCGCGTTGTCGGCGATGTGCGCGATGCTGTTGTCGGATTTCCTGACGAGCGACCGACGCACACCATCTACCCCGTCGTCATGCCGCTGGAATCGGAAGAGGAGCGCGTGTTTGCGGCGCTCGTCGGACGGATGGAGCACGCGATTGAGGCGCACGCTTCGTCGGCAATCGTCCTTGAACTGTATCTGCGCATCCGCCAGTTCATCGCGCACCCCGCCATTTATACCGATGCAATGCGGCGGAAATACGGCGACGACTACAAGCGCGCGGGCTGGACGGGTACGGCGTCCAAGGCTACGGCGTTTCGGAACTATCTCGCCGTTGCCACCAAGGAGCCGACGATTGTATTCGGAAACTTTCGCGGCGAGCTTGATGTTGCGGAAACGGAACTCCGCCGCGCCGGCTATGGCGTGTGGGGAATCCGAGGCGGAATGTCGGACTCGCAGCGCGTCGGCGTCATTACTGAGAGCAAGGCAGCGGCCGAGGCCGGCAAGCCCGTAGCGATCGTCATCCAAATCGTGGCGGGCGGCGCCGGCCTGAATCTCCAACATTGCTCGCGCGTATGCTTCCTATCGTCGCACTGGAATCCTGCGGTGGTCGACCAGGCTATTGCGCGCGCATACCGCATGGGGCAAGCGCGCGCCGTGTCGGTAGTACACTTCCTACTGGCCGACGATGCGGAGCGCAACTTGGATCGACGCATCGCCAATATGCACGCCGCGAAGCGGCTTGTTGCCGAGTCTATCCATCCGAAACTCGTGTGCGATACGGTTGTCGACAAGACCCGGCTGATTGCGGTTTTGGACGAGGCGGCGCCCAAGCACCTTGATATGCCAATGGCCGCCTTTGGTGTTGAGGACGACGAGTCGGAGTAGGCAACCACGTACATAATGTCTGTTCGCATGCCACAAATATAGTTGAACCGTAAAAAACCAAAAAAAATTTTTCAATAATAGCTGAGGTTGACTCTCCAATGTAAAATCAACCTCCTCTTACAAGGAGTGTGGTATGAATGATGAGAAAAAGGCCGTTTTAAGAAATATTCGCGACCTACTCGTGGATATGTTCGTCGCCCTTGCACGTGTCTTGTTCTTTTGGCTGCCCGGTGGTGAAGCGGCAAAAGGACAGGCGCTCATGGCCGGTCATCCGTTTTTTATAGGACTGTGTATTGCGCTGTTTTTCTATTTACCGACACGTCATCCGTTGCGTTTTTTTATTGTAGGATTGGCTATTGCTACAGTCGCTTCCCAATGGCTGCTGGGCGGTTGTGTGGTTACGCGCGCAGAACAACGCCTCACCGGTTCTAAAGATACAATCGTGGATCCGTTTCTCAAACTGGCCGGCGTAGAGGTTGGTCGCGACACACGTATTTCCGCAACACTGGGCGTCGGTACGGCTATTTGTGGAATTATGGTATGGGTTGTGCTTGTGGATATTGTAAGGAGTGTTTAATAACAGAAATGTCTTCATATAATAAAGACTATGGTGCGCTTCACTCGTCGGCGAAATTACAGAAATAAATCCCGGTCGCGTAAAGTATACTTGCGGCGTGGAAGACGTGCGTTGCGACCGTTACGGCAACATGGTGGAGCTCTACAGGAAGATTTGGAGGCACTGCTGTTAAATCACGCGTCGCTAGCGGATGTTCGTGCGTACATGGCTGAGCACAATATTAACTGTATATTTGCGAAAACGCCCGTACATGGTCTAGATTCCTACAATGTTATTCTTGTCAAAGAAGCGCATGGTGCGAATGAAGACGAAGCTGGCCCCATGGTTGTTGTAAATATCGCGTGGGATAATACGCAAAATACATTTGTAAGTCTAACGACGGATATGTGGGAAACATCGCCCAAAACGCTACTTGACGAGGGGGCGTTTGCTAGCGAAGAACTTGCCGCGGACGACGCGAAACGTCTGGCGATTGTTGAAGCGTTGAAGACAGTATTTGGCGTGTATGTATGTCAATAAATAGATGTCTTAGATTTCATAAATTTTAGTAATAGTGTATTACGAAAATTTGTAACTACATAAAATTTCTTGCTTATTAAAAGGGTTTAAAAAGAGTTTAAAAGCGTTTAAAAAGGGGGTTTAAAAGGGGGCGAAGCCCCCTTACCTAAACATAAGCAACTCTAGGACAACAGATATGTCCTCGGAAATACGCACGTTTGTTGATAAACTGCTCGAAACGCCTCCTGGGAAACCACATTCCGTACAATTGGAAATTGATACGGAAGGAGATGTGCCGGCATTTTTTGAAGTTATGTTGATGATTATGACAGATATGATGAAACGCTGGTACGCGCCGCCAATTAGTATCGGCACTGTGTCCGAAGAAGACTTGGCGCGTCTTGTTGCGTATTTTGCTTCCTTTAGCGTAGAGTTCAAACTCACTGTAGAGCCTGAACCGCGCGTTCTTGCAATACGTAATCGCGACTATCTTCAACAGTCGCAACTCGAGAATATGAAATTTCAGGTTTCCCACAATCAGCGCCTTTACACTGTGCGATTTTCCACTCTTCGTATGACGTAATGAATACACCATGCGACACCTGTAAGAAGCAATATACGTGCCACCATATACGGTGTGCGCATCGCTAATGCAATTCCAACTAATATACCAATGATTGCCGCCGCAAGATACACACGTTCTGTACTTTGTGTCGTAAATCCATCGATTCGCTTTACTGTAACATCATACTTAGTATCGGCTGTTGTTTGGTTTTGTATAACTAACATATTACGAACGACGTTTTTGGGATGATTTGGATCTTCTGCTGAAACATTTGAGCTTACGGGTAGACGCGGATCTACAGAATAACCCTGACTCATTCCTTACTTAGAGCGACGACTTTTATTATTGTTTTTCCGTTTCGTGCTAGCATTGCGACGCTTTAAACGCTTGCCACCCAACATCTTACCCGGAACTTGTGCGCTATAGTGCTGCGACGATAGGGGAATAGCAACATACGGCGAGAAGCTTGCACCTGTATTGTCGTTGGGACGCTGGTGGAAGAAAACGTCGGGGTTCTGAGCAACGCGCGCAGCCTCCACGGCCTCAGCATATTGGGTCGCCGGAAACGGAGACGAAGCCCACGCACCCGTGGATTGCGGAGCTGTGTATAATCCACCGTTTGCAAGCGGCGGCGGAGCAGACGTCGTGGGCGACCAAGCTAACGCACCCGGATAATCCGCCCAAGCACCCCACGTTGTTACGGGCAGTACATCCGTAAGAGCACCGCCCTGGTGACGGCGGCGGCGCTGGCTGTTCTTGTGGTTCTTGTGGTTTTTACGGGACGTGTGCGCTACCATTTTTCTTAATTAGGCCGAGCAAAAAAGATTTGCTACGTTTGTATCTAAATCCTGAAACCACGTATCTGATAAGAACGATGTCGGATACGAAGGAGCCACGCTCTATTGTTGTTCGTCGCATGATTCTGGAAATTGAAGATGCTCTGAAGACAGAAACGCCTGCGCAAGTAAGCTCGCGTTTTGCCGACTATCAAAAAGACTATCCTAAGATTTTTGAACTACTCATTTCGGGAAATTATACACGTGATATTCTTGCGATGATGATTGACCAATTGGAGCGTGTTGAACGTGGTAGCGTATCTCAGCACAATGCGTCGGTGGCGGTGGGAACGATTCTTGTCGACCGTGTCGTAAAACCGCAGTTGAAGGGCGCAGCGGCGAAGAAATAAGGAGATTTGTAAAGCGTGGCGGCTGCATTTCTTAAAAACTAAAAATGTATCGTAAACAGAAAATTGTTTTATGTTTATGATTACATTATCTTAATCCTAGCCTTTTCGTATGTATACATCGTACGTCAAAATAACATTGTGAACTAATCTATACTTTAGAACAGGTAGGGTTGGATACATAAATAGTTCTGTGCGGAAATATTTTTTATACAGATCTAAATCCAAATCTCCCCACACCTTTTTATTTTCATAATCGGATAGACGTATTATAATATTGTGTAGCATAGTTCGTATTTCTTCTTGCGAATATGCTATCAGCGAATGTTTAAAAGCGTGTAAAAAGCCTTGGGTAACAAAATACTTATCACCGCCCTTTATTATCTGAAATTGATGATTTCCATAACGATTGTCTTTGGGTAGTCGGGAAAAAATCATTCCGTCTTTGTAATTATGAATAAGATCGACTAAATGACCTTTATCTAGATGCTTAATGATATCGTCAATGGTATCTTCGTAGACTTCCGTACTTTCACGAAAATCTTTCACCGGAAACCCTAATTGCTCAACAACAAATCTCGCGTGTGCTCCACAGGAACCGGTGGATTTACTCCAATCGTTATTCTCTTTGCGATTTGAGTAAAATGATCCACGAATCCATCTGTTGTAATTATCGCATGTTAGTTGCGTTCGTATATCAAGTTCGGAGAACATATTACTATAAACTAACTATATTATTTTCTTTTGCGAAGAGGGAATAGCTTATTCCAATTTTTCAAAAATATAAAAATCGCTCGGACTGGTTTTATCATTATCACGCCCAATAACAAGTTGCGGAAATTCATTCGGAATATGTTGAATAAGTTTTGAATCCTTATAAGTTTTAGAAATATAGTCTGTAAATTTGCGAAATTTTACATGGGATTTATGAGTAATATCTTCGTTTTTTGCATAGATAATGACAAAACGTTTTGATGACTCAAACAACTTACGTAAATATTCATAATATACAGACTCTTCAATCAAATGATATAAAACATCACAGGATAAAGTTAAATCTGCTTGTAAGGATTCATCCAATTCGCCGCGCAGAAGAAACGTCTTTTTTTCATCGCAACTATACATTTCTTTACATTTTCCAATAATTGTAGAACTAACATCGATACCATAATAGTCTACATCTTTTGTATCAAGTAGCCTTAACTGGTTTCCGTCGCCTACACCGTAATCAATTAATGATGTAATCTTGTTTTCTTTTATAAAACGATTAATAACATTAGCTTTGAATATAGCAAGTTTATTGTAGGATCCAGCACCAGAATTTTGACCATTTTTGTAACGATTTTCCCAATACTCGGCTGAATTGAACATTTTTCTATATATTCAAAATATTACAAATCTTTGCTTGTAAAAATTTCATGAAGTCGCTGTAATAGTTGGAGTCGATTTATGTAAAATCCTGTAATATGATAAATACATATGGAATCCTTATCAATAATATCCGCACATAAATTATTTCCTTTTATCTGTTGTCCTTTTTGATTATATTCGCAACATACCATAAGCGCATTGAAATTTTTATCAAATAATGTTAATGGAATACTGTTTGATTGTAGTTGGTAATTTAAAAAAGCCTGATGCGGATAATCTGACTGGAAAAGATCTTTATGCTCATAAATAGATTCTGGTGATAGTAAATGTCTACATTCGCGAGTATATACAACAACACCACTATTTAAATAATTTCTTTCACAAATATCGAATTTTTTTTGAGTATAGATGAATTTCTTATCATATTTCCAACTATTTAGACATTTAAGCTCTCCTTCGTTATAACCTCCAATATGACCGGGTGGCACCATATCAAATAAATTATCTGTGTGTTTTTTTATCATACAAGTATCATCTAACCATAATATTTTTTCATAATTTTCCAAATAGTGATAAATTGAATAAACTTTTAGAATATAACAAATACTATTAACTTTTCGTCCACAGACTATATCCTTAAATTTTTCACGAAATAATTCAGAATGTTTGTCCAAAACAATTAGATCCGCTCCACACTTATCAGCATAACGTTTTAAATAAGGATATGTGATACTAATAAAATTTCGCGAATCACCTATGGACATTGTGAGAATGAGATGTTTAGATGATTCCATTGTCATCTTATTACATAAACTTTTTCAAGAGCTGGGTTTTTAACGAATCACATTCTATTACGATTCATTAAAACCAGTTCTTGAAAATTAATTGACGATATGTCGGGAATAACAAGAAGTCGTCTACAATTTTAGATTTTGTAGAATGTATAAAAACATTGGTTTGTTTTTATATAAAAAATTACATAATGTATTGCGATATGGTAAATGAACCGAGGAATTTGATACAGCGTGGTCGCTTTTAAGACTTCGGACTCGGACACCTGATAATGCGAAATTCTTTTTGCCAGTATATAGACTTACTATAAACGACAAAAAAATATCTTCACCGTTTCCATAAGGAACTCCGGTTTTATATATATGTTCAACCAATGGTTTACATAAAAAAAAGAGATTCGCGTATTTTTTCTGAAACACTATTAACTGTGTGAGAAGGATGTCAACACTCCCAAAATAATCACGTGGTAAATAACGCAAGTCACCCTTTTTATCATATAAGATATTTCGTCCACACCAACCAACAACACGAGATGTATCTTTTTCATATTCAGTTAACAGTTTCACCATTTCCGATTCATCTAATGTTTTATCATCATCTAAAATAATTATATGATCGCAGTCGCATTTTAGTACATTTGTAAATCGTCTATCTAATCCGTAAACTTGATTAACGCTGTCGTAATCATCCTGAATTTTTACTTTGTCATGAACGTATGTTACGGCAGTTTCTTTTAATCCATTTGATATTATTATTTCTTGTATGCTCTTAAACTTAACCATATTGTCCAATATAATTTTGATATTATTTGGACGCTTCCAATTCAAAATTACAACAGAATATTTAAGCATTCTACTTAGGAATAGAAAAAACCTGGGCTATATATCCCTAATCATAAATACAAAAATAATTTCGGTTTGTCGTACATTTAGTAATTATCGATCCTAAGGGCTGCCGCAGGCAGCCACAGTCATCCATCCCTAGCCAATAACCATATACGCCTAGGAAGGTGGTTCAAAAGGGGGTTTAAAAGGGGGCGAAGCCCCCTTAGGGTTTGAAAGGGGGCGAAGCCCCCTTAGGGTTTGAAAGGGGGCGAAGCCCCCTTAAAGCGCATAAACGGATTCGCAGCCGGTTGATGCGTCAAATGACCCGACCGAAATCCTTCAAACGATATTGTACTCGTAGACGTACTATGGAAGTTCGTATTTGTATAGGTCATTATGTTTGTTGTAATATTCAGAATAGTCAACAATTCGGAGGTTTCCTTTGCGACATTTCGTTCAAACTCGGCCGTCCAACACGTGGTTATATCCTCTTCATGCTCCCTACACCATTCAATCGATCGCAATACATTTTCGCGCACAAGACGCTGAATAACGGTTGGCTCGGTATGTTCAATTAGATTCAGCGTCTCGCGGATTGTATACGTCTCCAAATGGTCTATCTGCTCTTGTAGATGAGCAATTTGTGCCATAATAGGACGCCATGTCAGACAAGAAACAACTTCCAGAATCGGCTGCGAAAACTGTGCGCGCGCCTGGTATTCTAGAAGCACAGATAGAATGTCTCCACTATCCTGAAGAAAGCCCTTACCAATAAAGTATCGCTCAGCGTTGCCCGCGCGCGATGTACGCGGTTTCACAATTCCCCATTCGTAAAACGCCCGCGTAAGAAGCCACAACAAGTCCAGTGTCGGTTGCTCCGTTGTATCAAAACACTTGACAATCATCATACCGCCCTTGGTCAGTGTTTGTAATCCAAGAATACATTCGGCAAGCAACAGCGGAAATATGGAGTCCTCTTGCGCATTGTAATCGTTGCTAAAGTCAAAACCACCGTCCGCTGTAAAGAGATGAATACCCGCCGGGTTTTTATCACGGACTGCCTTTACATAGGCACGTTGGTTCTCGAGTTGTAGAATATTCCCTGTTCCGTCTGCACCATCATGAATACAAACTTGCGGATACATTGTTAGAAACCGTGTGGCTTTCCGCCAACCGGGAACGTTTTTTGCTTCCGATCGTAATGTAATCGCATCCGCACTTAGGAAATTCCATCCAAGCTTCTCGGCACTTACTGTACACGCCTCAATAAATCCACCAGGCCCCTCGGCGGCATGTGCAGTATGCAAACCGCCATCGCGCTCTACTAGCGGACGCAACTGTTTCGTAATATCAATCTCTTTCCACAATTCAATCATCTTAAAATAGGAGCGCGAGAGCGGTAGACGTATTGCTACAGAACGCGACGATCTACGATTCCATGATAGAAATATGTATTCGTAGGGATTAGTAATCTTCTTGTAATCGTCCCAACGTCCCTCTTCGTAATACATATTAATCTCGCTCTTGGCTTGATGTAAAATGCGATTCTCCAAAGATGAGACCACCGTAGGCTTCAGTTGTCTCATTTTTGTATTCAATATAAGTGGAAGAGTAGGTGGTCCTCCTACTCCACATATTCCTAACACTTTATACTCCATGTTCTTATTATCACCGTGCCGATTTAAACTCAAAATACATCTCCATCATTTTTTTCGAGAAGCCGTTACGTATACATTCCCAACCCGTGCTTGGCGACCACCACATGACTGCATCTTTTTCGGTAACATCTGCTGGCAATAGCAATTTCCAATCTGGATTCGCAACAAGTGTACGCATACGCTTTTGTGCAGGTGCCAACGAATCAAGTTCGGCCGTCCAGAACTGATATAGGAACGACGCATTCGGCAATTCGCATTCAGGCCACGTCTGTGTGTAATGAATCGGCATTCTGCGAAAATGTTTGATTTCGCTCGGCATAACTTTTGCCTCTTCCACCATTTCGCGCACCAACGCCTTTTTCATACATGCGTATACGACATTGATGGGTTGCTTGGAATGAGGTTTAATACCACTGGACGCAAATTCCGCCCACTCCATCTGACCCTTCGGTGGCTCCCATACATTACGCTCGCTACGTGCGCCCCATTCGCGCACCAACACTATGTGTTTTCCTTTTGTAAGAAATATAATGTTGCGTAAAAAAACTGGGTTTCCGTCAATCTTAGCATACGCATAGCGCTTGCCAGATTGAAATTTGTGAAACCCAAGTTCCATCTATATTCGGGTAATATTTTATAATTACTGAAGCGAGTGGTTAGAATTTTTAATCATATACAGCAACGTCGACTTCCTCCATTTCTTCCACCGTTTCCAGTGTCTGCGCAGCTGGTAATGAGACAGGAATACGAAGATTTTCCGCAGCGCAATCACCTACGACATCTTCACTAAAGAGCGAATCGCCGATTTCTTCGCCCGTAAAGCGTTTAGGACCACTCACAATAGACTTTCGCTGTTCTGGCGTGCTTTCGCTGAGCTTAATCGCATCCACCTCGTCAAAGAGAATTTCCGAGAAACTTGTGCCTGCCTTAATAGGCGCACCCAGCATAACCTTCGCACTGATACCTAGAATCGGATCACGCTCTCCGAAAGTAGCTGCACGTAGCGCAATATCTTCTGTCTGCTCAAAGGACATCTTCGCAAGTGGTCCAATGTCGTTCTTGTTGATGCCGTAGCGGTCAATACTCATCGTGCGTCCCTTGCTACACATCTTGTCCAGTAATATACAGACGTGTCGGTAGTTCACATTGGAGCCGGATTCCGCAAACAGAGTCGTAATCTCCTTGTAGAAGGTCGCTCGTGTGGCCTCAATACCTAGATTCTCAAACATATCGTGGACATTACTGCTGACGACGCGCGTCGGATCCACATCGGGATGCGTAAGTACGTCCAGAAAGTTGGAACCATCCGAAATAAGTACGTACTGCTCCTCGGATACATATTTACCATCTTTGAATTCTACTGTATCGGTAATCTTTTGATAGTTGACCGTGCGTAGACCTGGTGTTCCGCGTACCGCCGTGCCGGATAGAATCTTGTTTTGTAGTGTCTTGAGTGTCGCCAAGTCATCAATGGCGCGACCGCTTGAACCAATTAACTCAATATTGACGCGAATACGGAACACAAGACGGGACGAATTGTAGTCCGTGTAAAGCGTCACAATATCATCACCAAACTTGGTGCGAAGAATGAGTGCAATATCGTCCATGCTAATATTCTTGGTAAACATCTTCTCGCGATCTAGTTCGAACCGTAGAATCCATGGCGATTTGGTCGGCTCGGGCGCTGGCGCAACAACACCTGCCTCCTCGGACATAGGATCGATTTGTACAACTGCTGGTCTGGGTTGCGTTACCGATTCATAGGCCGCCAAATATGCGAGCCAGTCTGCGTCTTCCGCAATCAGCGTAGCCGTGTCGCGCGGGTCAAAGTAAATACGGGCGACCGTGACAATATCGCGAAGCAGCGTAAACTCCAATTCTTGCGCTACACGACGCGCTTCCTCCTTTTTATCGCGCAAGTCGCGGCGCAACGGAATCGTCAACTCAATCGCTTTGGGATTCCGTGTAGCCTTGAGCAATTCCTTCAAACGCGGTACACCTCGCGTCATGTTGGACTTGGCGGCTACACCTGCCAAGTGGAACGTATTGAGCGTCATCTGCGTAGCGGGCTCACCAATACTTTGCGCAGCAATAACACCCACGGGTTGCCCAGGCTCCACCCACGATTTCCAGTGCTTGAGTACAATCTGCTCCACTGCCGTCTCCAGCGACACTGTTGTAAATCCGAGCGTTTTAAGGCGCAACGGACTGAGATGATAACGCACCAATGCTCCCCACAATCGGTTGTTCGCATGTGTGCGATTAAGAATCGTGCTGTGTGCCTTAAGTACATCACTAGCGGATACCGTTCCTTCATTATCGCGCAGACCGAATTGCGCTTTGAGCGAGTAAAGCATGCGCTCAATGTGTACAGGATAGCGCACATTCCGCTGCGGCTTGTTAAGGAATACACTCTCCACAAGCATGCGGCGATCTTCCATTACGTCCTTAATATACTGCTCTGCTCCCTCTGCGCCTTCCGCAGCAAACTGGCTGCGAATATCCGTATCGCTGAGCGTCGCCAACGGTAGCGGCTGGCTTTCGAGTTTCGTCGCATTGATGCCGTCTTCGCCGTACGCAATCTGTAGAAGATTGCCGTTTGTATCGCGTACCGAGCCGTCGTGTTGCGTAATAAGATCCTCAAGCGCTACACGGATTTGGCGCTGCATATAACCTGTATCGGCCGTCTTCACGGCCGTATCAATCAGACCCTCGCGACCCGACATGGCGTGGAAGAAGAATTCGTCCGGTTGGAGACCCTTGATGTACGAGGACGCAATGAAACCGCGCGCTTGCGCCGAATCGTCAAAGCGCTTGAAGTGGGGTAGCGTACGGTGCTGAAAGCCATTCGGAACACGCTTACCCTCAATAGCCTGTTGACCAAGCGTGGCTACCATCTGTGATACGTTAACGTCCGAACCCTTCGAACCCGCCTTAATCATATTTGTCATGCGATTCGTATCGGCAAGCGAGCGCAGACCAATTTTACCAGCATCTCCTACAGCTTTATTGAGCGTGCCCATGACTTTGGACTCGAATTCCTCCTGATTGGAGCGACCCGAAGAATTCTCAAAGAGACCCGTGTGGAGCTGAAGAATCTGGTCTTCAATTGTCTTGGTCAGCTTCTTAAGGGCAATATTGATTTCGTCGTTTGTAGCGTCATCAGCAATCAAATCGCTAATACCGACCGAGAAGCCCGAATTCATAAGGAAGGCAGCAATCATAGCCTGTAGGGAATCCAGAAAGTCTACCGTGATTTCGTGTCCATAGTCGTTGTAAATAATATGGAGTAGCTGTTTGGAAAACACGGACTTATCCAGAATACCTTGAAGAATTTGCCCGTTGAGAATCTTAACAATATTCTGCGAATCTGGGTTTTTCTTGTCTTCATCGGTACAACTGTTATTGGCCATCTGAAGGCTGACAGGAGGCAGAAGTGCCGAAAGAATCTGCTGACCAGACCAGAGCGGTTGCGGATCCGTGCGTACGGGAGGTGGTAGTTCACCTTCCCAGCGCTTGGCATGAATAAGAAGATTAAATGCTTCCTTGCGCGTAAAGAAGACGTTGGGACGCGTAAAACGATTCGCGCCCACAAGTGTGTCCTGTACAACCGATACAATCGGAACCGATTCACGAGGACTTACAATTTGTAGTGGCACTGCGGCGATTTCCCGCAATTCCGTGGCCGCTTCCACGGATTGGGGCGCGTGAAGATTCATCTCGTCGCCGTCGAAATCGGCGTTATACGGCGCCGTTACAAAGACGTTCAAACGGAACGTATTGTACGGTAGAATTTTCGCAATATGCGCCATCATCGACATTCTGTGGAGCGACGGCTGTCGGTTAAATAGAACTACATCACCGTCCATAAGATGCCGATTCACAACGTCGCCGTCAAATAATTCCACGGTTTTTGTATTGAGATGCTTTAAAGAAATCGTACGACCATCGTTGCGCTGAATCGTCTTCGCACCTGGATACGTATCGGGTCCATTCTGAATCAGTTTGTACAGCTTCTGAATATTGAACGCCGTGACTTTTTCTGGGAACGTCAGATTCATCGCGATTTTCAATGGAATACCGAGTTCCTTGACCGAAATATTCGGATCAGGCGTAATAACGGAACGCGCACTGTATTCTACACGCTTACCCTGAAGATTGGAACGAATACGACCTTCCTTTGAACCCAAACGCTGTTGGAGCGACTT
>Ga0114979_10002300_pt1 | contig 12928 bp, 5 predicted proteins | sample S_140625_EF_Meta_FD_87315 | JGI IMG/M metagenome (GOLD analysis project Ga0114979, IMG submission 87315) | Freshwater microbial communities from Lake Simoncouche, Canada to study carbon cycling - S_140625_EF_MetaG | ecosystem: Environmental > Aquatic > Freshwater > Lake | place: Lake... | reverse complement strand
CGACAAAAATGCACTCGTCCAAACCTGCTGCGTAAGCTTGCTTTTCGACGGGTTCCGGATTGGCATAAGACAGTCGCGAAAGTTGTGCGAACAGCAGGGACTTTTTAATCCAAGAAAATTGTGAAACGGGTTTGTCGAGGACGAAGGAGATCTTTTGAGCCCCTGGACCTGTGGAAGCCGCTTCGCCATTAGGTTCTAGTTGCCCATCTTGCAGGGGATTCTGGAATTCAGGTAAATGGGACTTCGAATCAGGTAACACTCGAGCCCTCCATTATCGCTTCTCGATAGGAACGATTTCACGTTTGACAGGCCCTGTATAGACCTGGCGAGGGCGACCGATGCGTGTGTTCGGCGAATTCTGCATCTCAACCCAATGCGCTATCCAACCTGGCAATCGCCCGATGGCAAAAAGCACCGTGAACATTTGGACTGGAATACCCATCGCACGATAAATCACGCCCGAATAAAAATCCACATTGGGGTATAGCTTGCGTTCGACGAAGTAAGGATCTTTCAGCGCGACAGCTTCCAATTCTTGAGCGACGTCAAACAACGGATCTTTGAGATTCAACTTATCCAGCAGAACATCACAAGCCGCTTTGATAATCTTGGCACGCGGGTCGTAGTTCTTGTAAACGCGATGCCCAAAACCCATCAGACGGAAATTGCTGGATTTATCTTTGGCCATATCGACGTACTTTTTGACATTTCCGCCGTCGTCGGCGATTTGCTTGAGCATGTTGACGCAAGCCTCGTTGGCCCCACCATGAAGCGGGCCCCAAAGGGCACAGATCCCGGCTGAGATACACGCAAACAAGTTGGCATTGGAAGAGCCGACCAAGCGAACGGTCGAGGTGCTACAGTTTTGTTCGTGATCCGCATGCACAATCAGCAAGAGATTCAGAGCCCGCACGAAATCCGGATCGGGTTGGTAGCGTTCGCTTGGCAAAGCAAACATCATGCTCAAGAAATTTTGGCAGTAATCCAGGCTGTTATCTGGATAGATAAAAGGCTGACCAAAGGCCTTTTTGTAACTGTATGCAGCAATCGTTGGAAGTTTGGCGATCAAGCGATGGATGGAAACCTCGACTTCATCTGGGTCATGTGGATCCAGTGCATCTTGGTAGAAGGTGGACATTGCACCAACCACACTAGAAAGAATTGCCATCGGGTGTGCATCCCGAGGGAAACCATTGTAAAAGGACCGCATGTCCTCGTGGAGCATCGTGTGCTTTTCGATCGAATCCTTGAAGTTTTCGAGTTGTTCATGGGTCGGAAGCTCCCCATAAATCAGCAAATAGCTCGTTTCAAGAAAATCGCAGTGTTCCGCTAGCTCTTCAATAGGATACCCACGGTAGCGTAGGATCCCTCGATCGCCATCCAGGTACGTGATGGAACTATAGGTGTTAGCTGTATTTGCAAAGCCGTCATCGATGGTCGTATGCCCCGTATCTCGGAGCAATTTCGAGATGTCCATCGCCCGATCATTCTCGGTTCCAACGAGGACGGGAAGCTCTATTTCTTTTCCGCCAACAGTGAGTTTAGCGGGGGCGGGATCAACTTTCGGCAAAGCGTTGGTGGCGCTCATGAATTACTCCGCTGCGGCCCAAAGAGGCTGTTCGCAGCTCCAAAAAAGGTGGGGGGAAATTTGCAAAAGCAGTGTAGCCGGAAGGACGCTTGACGACAATCGACCAAATACCCTCAGACTCATTCGAACTCTTCAAATTCCTCGCGTACCACGTCCCCAGGACTATCCACCATTTGGCAGTAGCTGTCGTATCGGCGTCCGTCCAGGCGGCCATCTGCCACAGCATCCTTCACTGAACAGTCATTTTCGTGAATATGGGAACAATTTGGATACCGGCAGTTGGACGCAAAGGGGCGAATATCTCGGAATAGGCCGGACATTTCGCTGGGGGAAATATCCCACAATTGGAACTGGCGGACGCCGGGCGTATCGATAATGGAGCCTCCGTAGCTGAGCGGAAACACCTCGGCGGTGGTCGTGGTGTGCTTCCCTTTTTGATTTTCGGCGCTCACCGCCTGAACTCGCTGGCGAAGCCCGCTGTCGATTGCATTGAGAATGGACGATTTCCCGACTCCGCTTTGGCCCACAACCACGCTATTGCGATTGCGAGTCATCAGCCTTAAACGGTCCATGCCCCAGCCCCTAGCAGCACTCACCATGAGCACGCGGTAGCCCATTTGGGTGTAGGTTCCAATTAACGCTTGCAACATGGCCGTATCAATCAGATCACATTTATTGATACAAACACAGGCGTCGAGCTGATTCTGCTCCGCCGTAGCCAGCACGCGATCGATCAGATTCGGCTTGATGGAGGGCTGAGCGGCACTGGTTACCATCAACAATTGGTCGACATTTGCAACAATAACATGCCGGCGTTGTTTGCTAGTCCGACTCAAGGTCGATCGTCTAGGTTCGATTCGAACAACCCAAGCTTGCTCCCCCCCCTCTGGCAAGAGCCGCACGACATCTCCTGCAACAAGAACATGCCGCTGGTCTGTCGCCAGGTTTTTCAGTACTCGTCGTACGGCGCAGCGAAAAATTCGTCCATCATCAACGCGGACAATGGATTCACGTCCATGAACCCGCAAAACCAGTCCGCTTAATGTTTGACTGGCATCCACATCCAATTGAACTTGGCCAAGGGACTCAGGCTCGTCGTCATCGACTAGATTTCCTTTAACGGTTCGGTGGCGTGTCTGGTCCCCTTTGCCGCTGACCCGTTGCGATGCAACCGTATCGATATCTTCCTGGTCAACGGCGTAATCATTCGTCAAGTCCGCGCTGCGCGCTTGCGATTGATGCTTCTTTCGAAACTCGATCCGAATCTTGTTGGACTTCTTGCGCGGCATGTTGCTTCGACAGTGTTTACGGAGTACCAGTCAAGTAGGCATTGTACCAATGGCCAAGCACATCGCCACAAGTCTTTACCACAACCGACCAATTAAAACGCGCCATCATCCATTGCCGAATTGCGATCGTTGTTCTACGATCGTGAACGCCCCCGCTTTACTTCCAATTCTCGGTAGAATGCATCGATTGCCATTGCGTGTGCAGCTTGCATGGATTCGCCAAATACGGGTTCCAATTTTTGGCTTTCCAAATCGGCTGCGTCGCTAGATTGCTCTCCTTCCGCAGACTCACCGGCACCGCGATTGAGAAAGTTGATCACATCGAGAACATCTAAAGGGTCCACTTTGCTGTTCCCGTTGGTATCAATGTACGGAATGGTTTCACCAACATTGGTGGGCAAATCTCGAAATTTATTCGCTTCAATGTCGTTGATGATCTGCAAAACATCGAGCGGTGAAACGTCGCCATCGTTATCCACATCCAAACGGTTGTTGGGATTTTGGTAGGCAGAGAGTACCCTCACAGCAACCAAACCGACGTTGCTCAGTACCTGATCGTTGTCCATGACTTGGTAGGAGAATGAAACCTCCAGGCGTTCATTTTCCGGCGGCGTGTATTCCAAGCGACCATCGACAAGCACCCGGACGGAACCCCTAGTCGGTGGAGCCACGATGACGACTGTGTTTCGATCAATCGTACCATCGGGATCGCGGTCATTGGCAAGAACATCGATCACGACCGTACGATTGGTTGGGGTCGTAGCACTATCACTGCCTGTGATAATCGCCTGCTCATTCACATCCAAAACACTGATCAACAATGGGCTTACCACGGAAAGACTGCTCGCATCGGTGCTGCGAATGGAAACCGTGTAGGTGGCGAGAGCTTCAAAATTGAGCTTTCGCGTTGTTCGCAATTGGCTGCCAACAATCTCGAACGGGACGGATGGCTGCCCGGCGACAAACTGATAAGTAAAGGATCCGCCAGCGTCGGGGTCAATCGTAGACAATGTTCCTACCACCGTTCCGGCTGGAAGGTTTTCCAAGATTGCCGCCGAACTTAATCGAACTTCCGTCGGGGCTTCAGGGAGATCCACGACTGTTACGTTCAACGCTTTTTCGAACGTATTGAATGCAGCATCGGTCGCACGTACCCGGACGGACAGAACCGGGCTGCTCTCAAAGTTCAACGCACTTGCCAGCACCAGTTGAGTGCCGTTGATCGTCACCAAACTGTTTCCGCTGGAGCCCTCGCCTGATACCAAAGTAAACGTGAACTGTTCGTTTGCATCCGGATCTAATGCCGACAATCTTCCGACCACGGCACCAGCAGCTCCATTTTCATTGATGGACGAAGTGTCCAATGCAATGTTCGAGGGGGTTTCGTTCACGTCCCGCACGGTAATGGTAAACGTTTGGGTTGGACCTGCGCCGGAACGATCGATGGCTTGTACAGCGACTTGGTAGCTTGAACGACTCTCGAAGTTCAAGGAAGCATTGCTAATCAACTGTCCATTCACAATGGAGAACAGTGAATTGTCATTGTTGCCAGCAACCAATCGATACGAAATCACATCTCCAACATCCTGATCGGACGCAGTAAAGGCTCCGATCGATGTTCCGACTTGGCTGTTTTCATTGATCAAGCTGGATTGAATCTGCAAATTGGATGGCAAATCGTTGATGTCACGAATCGAAATCGTCAGAGGCGATTCGATGGAAAGCCCACCCTGATCTTGAGTTCGGACGCGAATGGTATAGGTTTCGCGACTTTCAAAATCGAAACTGGAATTGGATCTTAGGGTCGCTCCGACCAAAACGAATTGTCCGTTATCGGAATCTCCCGCACCAGCGACCAAGCTATAGGTGAAACGGTCCAATGCATCCACATCGATGGTTCTTAAGTCGCCGATAGCAGAACCGATTGCAGCATTCTCCAGGAGCGTCGAGCTCGTTAGATTCACGGCGAACGGCTGTTCGTTAACGTCTTTCACCGAGACAAGTATGGTCTTTTCAAAGGATAGCCCACCGACATCGGTCGCACGAACTCGAAGGGAGTACGTGTTCTTGGTTTCAAAGTCAAAACTAGACGTAGCTCGCAGAGTGTTTCCAGACACCACGAAGAGATTATTATCTGTATCGCCAGCTCCGCTAACCAAGCTAAAGCTGGCAGAGTCGGCAACGTCTTGGTCGACTACCGTGAACAAACCAACGACTGCATTAGGACTTTGATTTTCATCGATGCCCGTTTCCGACAGCATCACATTGGTTGGTGCCTCGTTCTGATTGACGACCGCGATCGCAAGCGCTTGCTCGATCGCGATCCCGCCTCGATCGACGACTCGAACTCGAATGTTGTACGAACTTTGCGACTCAAAATTGACAGCAGCAACAGGTGACAACCCACCGTTTGCACTGATCGTGAACTTCCCGTTGTCATCCGAGCCGATGCCTGAGATCAAAGAAAATGTCAGCTGTTCGTTTGCATCAGGGTCCGAAGCGACCGCGTTTAAAGCGACCGAATTGAGCGGTGCATTTTCCGTTAAGCTCCCCAACAACTGCAAACCAAAGGGGGACTCGTTCGCATTTTGAACTGAAATGACAAATGGCAATTCAAAGCTCAAGCCGCCACCGTCCGTGGTACGAATTCGAACTTGGTAATCCGGCTTTGCTTCGAAGTCGAAAGCCACAGTGGTGCGCAAGGTTGTTCCTGCGATCACAAAGATACTGTTGTCTCGATCGCCGGTACCGTTAACGAGGCTATACGTGAAGGATTGGGCGGTATCGGGGTCGATCGAGCTTAATGAACCAATCGATGCGTTGGGGCTATTGTTTTCCCGAATAGACAGTGCGGACAATCCTACCGCCGTTGGAGCTTCGTTCTCGTTGAGAACTTGGATCACAAAACTTCTCTCGAAGGTTGCACCAGCCGCATCCCTGCTTTCTACACGAATCGCGTAGCTCGACTTCGCTTCGAAATTCAAAAGAGAATTGGTGCGAAGCTGATTACCTGTGATTCTGAAGCTCGCGTTGTCCGCAGACCCCGCCCCGGCAACAAAACTGTAAACGAAGGAATCTCCTGCGTCAGCATCCACGGTTGATAGCTGGCCAACCAAGCTGTCGTTCGCTGCGCTCTCTGAGATTTCTCGAACGCTTAGGCTCACATCGGTTGGGGTATCGTTGACATCAAGCACATTGATCGTAAACACTCGATCGATAGAAAGCCCTCCTTGGTCGGTCACTTGAACTAAGATGGAGTAACTATTCCGCTGAGCGAATCGGAAGATTTGTTTGGTGCGTAGCTCGTTCCCAACGATCGAAAATGCGTCATTATCAGGAAACGCAGGAGACATCTTGGTCGCGAAGGTGAAGGTGCTTATCGCATCCGGGTCCAGGGCACTGAAATTTCCAACTCGCGATCCGATTGCAAGTCCTTCATTGACGCTAGTCGATGACAAATTGAGAGTATTTGGCATTTCATTGACGTTCTGAACGGTGAACGTAAACGGTGTCTCTTTCCACAGTCCTGAGGCATCTGTTGCGCGAACACGAACGCGGTAGGAAGACTTGGTTTCAAAGTCGAAAGCGTTTCGCGACAAGAGCTGATTTCCGGAAACAAGAAATTCTGCGTTATCCTCGGATCCGACTCCAGAAACCAAACTAAACGAAATTGTGTCTCCAATGTCCTGGTCCGCGGCCACCAAGGTGGTGACAACCGATGCTACAGGCAAGGATTCTAGGAAACTGGCGGAAGCCGCATCGATGCTCGTTGGAGCCTCATTCACGTCGGTAATGGTAATTGGAACGATCGCATCGACAAAGGCGTCCATGGAATCGATCGCTCTTACAGAAAGGACGTACACACCGCGATTCTCAAAATTGAATGTGGCGCGCGTATACAACTCATTCCCACGAATCTCGAACAAGTTGTTGTCGGGAAATTGGGTGGACGAGTTCAAGCGATAAAGATGATTGCCTTGGTCTGCCGCATCTGGATCCACGACCGACATTCTGCCGATCAAGACGGGTGCGGGCGAGTTTTCTTGGACAATCGACGAGGAAATCGAGAATTCAGTGGGCGTCTCATTCACATCCCGAACGTTGATGGTGACTGAGTGCTCGGTGAATAGACCACCTGCATCGGTAGTGCGAACGCGAATCGAGAGGACGTTCTTGGTTTCAAAGTCGATCGGACCATTCACCACAACCGTATTGCCCAGGATCGCAAAGGTGCCGTTGTCATCAGCCCCCGACCCAGCTACCAATGCGTAAGTAAAGAAAAAATCGGACAAGAAGTCTGTATCCGTGGTGCGGAGCGTTCCAACCAGCCGTCCATTGGGTGAGTTTTCATCGACGCTGTTTGGGGTCAAGGCAATAGATAGCGGAACCTCATTCACGTTGACAACCGAGATCATTAGCGATTCCTCGTAAACGAGGCCCGTGGAGTCGGTCGAGGCGACTCGAATTTCGAGACTTTGGTCTAGCTCGTAATTGATGGCACTATTCGTGAAAACTTGGTCTCCGACGATTACGAACATCGCGTTGTCGGTATCTCCTGTTCCAGAAACGAGGGAGTAGGTAAACGTATCGCCTCGGTTCCGGTCCGTACTGGTAAGTCTGCCAACCAGTGTCTCGATTGGTTCGTTTTCAAACACAATCGAATTGGAGATTCTGATATCTGTAGGTGGCACCGGCAAAGTTCTTACACCGTAAGTCAGTCCATAAAAGGGTACTGCGGTTGTAGTCACCGTATGAACACCGTTTGATGGCAGGGTGTATTCCCAATTCGGTTGCAATCTCAGCGTGGCATCGGTGGTTGCAGTGCTTGGTAGGTCCAGTGGTGCCCATCCGTTGGCATCCGAGGTTACCGCGAGATCGCGTTCAATTTCCATCGACCAATCGAGCAATGTTCCGGAATCTGGAAGAAACACATCGTCTATTCGCAGCGTCCATGTGCCATCGAGGGACCGACCGTTGAAACTTGAGAGCGGTTGAGCTGGGCGGAACGTACCAGTGAACGGCGCATTTCCTGCAACAATGCTGATGGTTGCGCTATCGTCAAAGATGGTATTGGTAAAATCATCGCCGTCCAGGCCAACATTGCTCGCCAGCAATATTTCTGTGGAATCGGGCGCAATCAACTTTATGTCGAGATCGCTTACCCATGTGTGTGTCAGATTGATACGCACATTGATATCTCGAACTAAGCCGCTACCACCAGGGATAGAAATGGTGGATATCGAGGTGTCGCCATCAATGATCGGTACTGGACCTGTACTATCATAGGTATCTGTGCTCGTTCCACTGCTAACGGCAAATCCTGCAAGCGGCAAATCCAGTCCGTCCAAGACACCGTTTGCATTGAGATCCTCGATGACTCTGGCGTACATCCGATCCTCTTTGCCGTAACCGAAGTTGTTGCCAACGGAAAAGCTCGCGGCGGTCGACAGGGTAACGGTATAAACATCCAAGGCCGAGGTACGGTCCCAGCCAGCTAGTTCGAAACGAACATCGTAGGTTCCGTTAGGAAGGGCGTTAAACGCGTAGTCACCAAAGGCATTGATAGTGGCCTGTCTCTCCCCAGTATCGAAGGAGCCATTGGTGTTCTCATCGAGATAGGCAAATCCTGGACTTGAAACACCTCGTTCGTAAGAATTGTAGACTCCATTGTTGTCGAAATCTTCGAATGCCGTCCCGCCAATGCTTGGGGCAGTTGCTGTTCCCGCCAAACGAATTCGATAAGCGGACTCGTTGGTGTCATTGCTATTAATGAACATATCGCCAGCAAAATTGCCGGGGCCGGTCGGATTGAACCGAACGGTTACAAGCAGAACCTGGCCGATCGACAGGGTCGTCGGTACGAAGTTCACGACCGAAAACGATGCTGGCATGGTGATCGAGTCGATCGTTAGATCCTCAGTACCTTGATTGCGAATTCGTACTGTGGTTTCCACAAATTGACCCGCCAAAGCAGATCCCAAATTCACGACTCCGCCGGAAGGAATTTCCCGTGTTGTATCGACTACGGAGATTTCAGCTTTACCGACACCATCCACCAGGGTGAAGGCATTGACGCGGCCAAAGCCATATTCAATGTGCTTTCCCGTATTGATGTTGTAGTTGACACCGCCGATCAGGTCGGTGCTGTTTCGAATCATGGCACGGAAGTCAGCAGGTCGCAAAGTCACACCCAGAGCTTGGGCTTGAGCCAGTGCCAAGGCACCGATTCCCGCTGCTAACGGAGACGCGGATGACGTACCACCAAATCCGGTTCCGCCCGTTCCCGTGTAGTCGCCTGCAGCATAACCATCGGCGCCTGTTCGGTCTGTCGTGTCAATGGCTAGAGTTCCCCCATTGCTGGGAGCCAAGATGTCGAGGGCTGCGCCGTATTGGCTGTAGCTGGACCGAACTCCTTGGTTGTTGGTGGAACCAACTGCAATGACACCAGGGGTGAAAGCCGATTGACCCGAGGGTTCACCGAGCACCCCCGATCCATTGTTGCCCGAGGAGAAGAAATAGGTTGCACCCACCCCACTTCGCCCATCCACCACACCGATGGCGAGCGCTGCGTTCATACTAGGGAACGGGCCTCCACCCCCCCACGAATTATTGACCAAGTCACCGGCCCGCCAAGTTCCGCTTCCATCAGCGGTGATACCCGCTGCATACAACAGGGCGGAAGCAAAGTCATCCAAAGCAGCCACAGAGTTATCGTGGAACACCTTGATCGACATCACCCGCGAATTGTAGGCGGCACCGGCCACCCCAAGATTGTTGTTGCCTCGCGCTGCTGCAACGCCGGCCACGGCGGTACCGTGAGCATCGGACCCGATCGGTTCGGATGCGTTGGTCAAGGTCACAAAGTTCCAGCCATTGATGTCATCCACCCAACCATTGCCGTCGTTGTCAATTCCGTCCCCGGAGATTTCGCCAGGATTGATCCAAACGTTCAAGTCCGGATGCGCCGATTGAACACCATCATCGATCACCGCAACAACGATCGAGCTAGATCCTCCTTGATTGACATCCCACGCTAGATCTACGTCTGAGTCTGCATCCGCGACACCCCCGCCTTGCCCAAGATTGCGCAAGTGCCATTGGTTGTTAAACCGAGGATCATTGGGAATAAAGTGCTTCTCAAAGTTGACATAGAAGTTTGGATGCACCCATTCTGTCGAATTATCGGAAAGCAGTCGATTCGATAAGTCGATCGCAGCACGTCCTCCGTTCTGTGCCATTTTGCCAACATATTGGTTTTGCGTACCCATGACACGTTCGAAAGAAGCAAACTCGGTATGCCGTGCGAAGAAATCGGAAGCATTTTGGTTTGGCTTGAATCCAACGATGATTTCATTGAGCACCGACATGTCAGTCCCAGAAGCCATGTCGACATACACCGGACTCACATCCAGCACCCCGGGCGTCGCTGATAGTTGAGCGATCCACGTTGGTGTGAGTTCATCAGCCGTTTGATAAACAATTGCTTTATCGGCCATGCCCCAGAGTCGGGTTAGCCCGTCCGGTAATTGCACGGAAGCATTCTCCGTCGCAATGGCGACTCGGTTCATGCTCAAATTCAGACCAACGTTCCGATGGCCCCCAAAGTAAAACGCATCGGCCCCTTTGACTACCGTGCCGTCATCAGGCGCATCGGCTGCTGCATCCCAGTTGGAGTCGTTCCAAATGATGTTGCTTGCTAAAAGCGTTCGTAACTCAAGTCGCTCTATTTGCGGGATCAGCCATTTTGAGTTAGATCTCGAAGATCGAGACGATGGACGTTGAGACGAACGACGATGATTCATTTAGGTGGTCACCTCACGACAGACGATGCAAATGAATAGGCAAGACAGGAAGAACTGTCCAATAAAGCGGATTAGTCCTAAGACTTCGCACCCCCAGTTTAACAACGCAATTGCCAGGAAAGCTACCCAGTTTTGCCTTGTCCGCCCGCCAATTGTAGAACTTTCTGAAGGACTTTTTCGAACTTTGCTCGATTGGCTTGCCTCAAGAAGTGGCCTCGCTCGGACTAGGAGTCTACCGATCGAGAACGCAAAGCTGGCAAAAAATCGGAATGCACATCGACAGGGTTTGGACTACAATTCGAAACTGCATTCTTTCCCTCCCTATCCCACCTATCTAAGCTCTAGGCTCATGGCTTCTATTCCCTGGTCCGTTGCTGAAGAGTCCCTTGACGTCAACTTTTCGGTTCCGTTGCAGCTTCGGCTCCGTTGCACTCGAAATTGTTTTCTGGACGACTGGGACCAAGTCCTGCCTTTGCTGAAAAGCGACTCCCGCCAAGCCAGAATCCAAGTATGGGTGGACCGGAATGTGGTCGACACCAACCCCGTCATCTTGACCAATCTATCGCGGAGGATTGCGGAATCGAGCGATGTGCTGGAATTGGTAGCCCCAATCGCTCTGGTTGAAGGTGGCGAGCAAATCAAAAATGATCCCAATGCGATCGAAACTATTTTTCAAGCCATCGATCGGGATGGACTCGATCGACGCAGTTACGTTTTGGTGATTGGCGGTGGAGCTGTGTTGGACGCAGTCGGATACGCGGCCGCCATCGCTCATCGAGGAATTCGACTCGTTCGTTTTCCGACGACCACGCTTGCTCAGGCGGACTCAGGAGTCGGTGTCAAGAACGCCATCAATGCGTACGGGAAGAAAAACTGGAAAGGGACCTTTGCGGTTCCTTGGGCCGTGGTCAACGATCAATCGCTCCTGGAACACTTGCCTGATCGCGACTTTCGAGCCGGCTTTTCCGAAGCTGTGAAAGTATCGCTCCTGAAAAGCCCCGCCGCCTTTCGATTCTTGTGCGACCAAGCGCACGCAATTGTTGCCCGCGATTGGAATGCAGTGCTACCGGCAATCCGCTCAAGCGTCCTCATGCACTTGCATCACATCACTCATGGTGGCGACCCATTTGAAATGCAGGAAGCTAGGCCACTTGATTTTGGGCACTGGTCCGCCCACAAGCTAGAACACTTGTCTCAGTTTCGTTTAAGACATGGCGAAGCGGTCTCGATTGGAGTCGCCTTGGATACCGTTTATTCGCATTTAGTCCATGGACTTGATCGAGCGGATATGCAACGCACTCTCCGAGTGCTTCGAGATTTGCAGCTACCCTTGTTCGATCAAGAACTCGATGCACAGACGATTTTTGATGGATTGGAAGAGTTCCGGCAACATCTTGGTGGTAGACTGACGGTCACGATGCTTCGAGCTGTCGGACAAAGTATCAACGTCCACTCAATCGATCAAGTTGCCATGAAAGAGTCGATTGAGATGGCCCGTGAATTTAGTCTGGCGAAGGTTTCATGAGCGGCACATCCCTTGACGCGAACACGACCGGTGCCGATTCGGATGCCAGCACAGGCTTCTATCTGATTCGTTTCGGCTTCCAACGGGACATTATCCCCATTCAATCTGGAACCGTAGAATTGTCCCGAGGCGAGGAAGTGGTGTGTCGGACTTACCGAGGGATCGAGATTGGCGAGGTCTTGGCTCCTACGGAACCCAGCTATTTGTCCGACCCAAACGCGGGAAAGTTTCTGCGACGAACGCGTCCCGAAGATCAACTACTGTGGCGTCAATTGAAGTTGCTAAGCGCCGACGCATCTGGCGAATGCCAAAAGTTTCTTTCGGATAGCGGCTCGCCAGATGTCTTGATTGAAGTGGAGCCGTTGCTGGATGGTCGAACGCTTTATTTTCATTTTCTAGGTGATCCCACATCGACAACGGACACCTTCGTTCAAGCCCTTTCGGATGTCTACCAAAAAAAAGTCGCGTCCTCGCGGTTCGCAGAGTTACTACAAAATGGTTGCGGCCCTGACTGCGGCACGAAAGAAAAAGCGGGCTGCGGCACTTCGGGCGGCTGCGCCGTTTGTGCTATCGCAGGCGGCTGCACAAAAACATAAACGAATGCATCGTTATCACACTGAATCCTGCTCCGAATGAACCCAAGATCAGTGTGTCATCGCATAGGTTAAAATGTTGATGGCGAGTGCATAAGCTTTGATCGAGAAGCGACGAAAGAATTCTTCAT
>Ga0114979_10002299_pt1 | contig 12930 bp, 17 predicted proteins | sample S_140625_EF_Meta_FD_87315 | JGI IMG/M metagenome (GOLD analysis project Ga0114979, IMG submission 87315) | Freshwater microbial communities from Lake Simoncouche, Canada to study carbon cycling - S_140625_EF_MetaG | ecosystem: Environmental > Aquatic > Freshwater > Lake | place: Lake... | reverse complement strand
GAGAAAGATACCGGGATCGTGATCAAACTTCTTTTTGAATCCGAAGATGCTCGAATAAAAATCGACTGATTTCTTCAGATCCTTGGTTCCTATGTGAATGTGATTTAGGTTCATTTTTGCTCCGCATCTTGCCATTGCAAGCCGGTATCATTGAGAGCTGATTGAATGAAATCTCTATTTACCAAAACCTGCTGTCGCACCCAAGAATAAATCTCATCGGTCTTAAAAACTTGTTCAGCCTTTTCTTTGCCTATTAGTTTTGAAAGCTGTTCCAGTTCGTAGAAGCAGACGCCAAGATGAAGATATGTCGATTCGTCATCCCGTGCGCCACCTTCTTTTTGCGACGGCACCTTTGGGAATTTCTTCTTCATCTTTTCAATAAATGTCTTTGTCTTTTCATCGCGGCCATTAAGATCAAAGAGCCAATGAATCTGCTCATGGATAAAAAGCGCAAGATACCGGTCCGGCTCTTTGATGGTTCTAGTATTCAGAGTCAACACTGGGTGGCTATGCGGAATCACAAATGACTGGATATGAATTTTAGTTGTGAAAAAGTACTTTGATAGATCGTATTTCTTTGCAAGGTCCTCGATGAGCGACTTCGCTTTTTTCTCAGCCTCACTCCCACTTTGAAGACTTATTTCAAGTAAGGAAGAAGGCGTACCTTTTTTGAAAGTTGGCGGTGGAACCGCAATGATCTCGCAGTTTGGACCGAATGTAGCTCCAGGCGGAATTGGTCCGCAGTCCTTGCCGAAAGAGCTTACCGAAACAAGAAGCCCAAAAGAAATCACTGCAACCTTCACCATCGTCCCCACCCCATAAAAAAGCCCGAAGTCTGCGTTGTCTCAGCCCTTCGGGTTCAACGTTTTCGTCCCCATTTTCTATTTCTTGGATTTGCCGCTTCATCGAGACGGCGAAGGCTAACTTATCCAAACTAGTACTAAAAACCAAATTCGGAGTGGCGAGAACTCCCGGGGACGGCCCGGGTTCTCAAACTCTGAAATTGGTGGAGGCGATTTCTCGCTCCCAACTCATTGATTCTACTCAATGAAATTTGAAGTGTCCAAGTAAAGTCCAAGTTTTTAAGATGGAATTAGGGAAGTTCGCTGGGATGCCCAGGGAAATTAAGAGAACTCGTCTAAAGCCGATCTATCCATCGATGGCTTCCTTTGTAAACTGTGTTTAAGGATTCTTTCAGCCATTTCTTTTGCTCTAGACTCATTTCCCCCAATGCATTTTCAAAATCAGTATTGTCCTTATCACGTAACGACTTTGACTTGTAGAGCAGTTGTACCTCAGGTGTTAGTATTGAATATCCCTCTTTGGATACAATCAAAACTTCTTCCAATTTTTTACGAATGGACTCGTCTCGCTTAAAGAGCCAGTTATCATCCTCAACATCGTAGAGCATGATTTGAATTTTCCAGGGACCATTTTTAGATTGGCGGCACCAAATGTCTTGGAGTCCTTTATTTATAAACTCTGCTTTTCTCCATGGCTTGAGTGTTCCTGGTGGATCTGCAACCCACAGTTCCCAATCCTTCAATGCTTTTTGTATTTGAAATTGGTCTTCTCTTTTAACAATTACGTCGATGTCTTCATGTTTTCGCATCTGTCGGCCTAAAAACAAATCGATGGCCCAGCCACCAGCTATCGACCATTGGCAAATTAAGCCGCTAAGCACCTCTTTTACTTCTTTAGGTAAAAGCGGTTGCCAGTCATAGTTGAGATTTGCCAAATAGGATTCAACCTCAAGATCGCTCCTCAGCCGAACAAATTTGATATGAGAAAATTTGGGGTCGATCATATAGCTTTCATATTTTTTACGAACCTGACTGTGTGTCTTAATGGTCCATAGGATAATCGACTCTCTACTAAGAAAACTCTTTTTAAAAGACTCCCGATTTCCAGTCCCTTCCCATAATTCCTCTTGAGTAAAGGACCGCCGCAAGGCTCGTTTTACTGCCCGAAATAGAGTGGTGGGAAATGGATAATCAAGCCAAACAACCGTATCTACTTTTTCCCATTTGATCGGAATTGTTCGAGTGTAATTTCCATCAAGTACCCAGCTTTCATTTTTTAAAGCATTTTTTAAGTTTCCAAAGAATTCTTCGTCGGTCGGCCAATACCAATTTGGACCCCAGAAAATCTTGTCCATCTCGATGTAACGAATATTTAAAATTTTTGAGAGTCTCTTACTGAAAGTTGATTTTCCAGATCCACTTGTACCGACAACATTAATTTTTTTCGAATTACTATTGCTCAAGTGTCCATCCTCGTTGTCGATTCTCAGCCGAAAAGTGTCCAAACTCAGTCGGGAAACGAAGGGAGATCACTTTCAAGTGATTTCGCTAAGTTATCAAAACCAGGTCCCGAAAGAAATTTTCCCCGCTTCGTAACTACTTGAAATTACTCAATCGGGGGAAATTGGTGGAGGTGATATAAATCCACTGTATTCAATCACTTAAAGCGTTTGGGCATCACTCGGGCAACGAAGCCTTTTTAATTAACATTAAAACTAAGGAGCAAGACCCAACAACTTATCTAAATCTTTCTCCAGTTCGTCCCATTTATAATAACCAATCTTCGGCTTTTGACCACTCTTCTCATACACCATTTGAGCAATGATACCGTTTCCGGCATAAGTGTTTTTTGGCGTCTTCAGATAAAGCGGGTCTTCGTAAGCCTCTTTTGCGCTAATGATTTTCCAACCGTTTTTCCGAAGCTCTTTCACCAGCGCATCAAGATACAAAACTGTTCCATCAATTTCGTGAAGCAAAAGAACGTGCTTAGGCGAATAACCTAAGTTTTTTACCGCTAATTTTTCATAAAACTCAGCCGCACTTAAAATATGTTTTAAGAAAAGCTTTTCTACTTTCTTATGGTCAATTTTTTTACCTTGTTCTTTGGCCTTGATGATTCTGTCCGTAACAATTGTGTCATCGTTATCTACAGACACTAAGCCATTCCGATAATTGTTACGACTTAACCAATCACGCATTTGATTTCTGACGGACTCATCAGTTCCTTCGTTCAAAAAGGGATACCTGAAATATTTCTGACCTGCATAAAGAGGCGAAAGAATTTTATCAGCTTTTAAGGTATCTGCTGAATAAGCATCAAAACCTACTTTATCAAAACGAGGGTGAGAGCAAGTATGATTTCCGATTATATGTCCAGCGGCCGTGTATGCCTTTAGTTGCTCAATTATTGAATTGGCATCATCTCGCTTGCATGGATTCGCAAAAATAATCACTGAAGGGACACTGAGAGCTTTTAGCTTTTTGATTAATTCATTAGTTCTCTCGTGAGTTTCAAAATACACAGTAGAACCAACGGGTGCATCATCAAAAGTAAGAGCGATTTCTTTGGCTTGCACCAACGAAGACAATAAAAGACCGCAACCAAAAACTACAAGTTTGGACGAAAGTTTCATCCAATTTTCTTCCACTTAATGTCTGGTTGTCGTCCCGTTTCCATGCAGTCTTTTAAATAAAGATTAATCAAAGTCTGATAAGGGACTCCGGACTTATCAGCCAATTTTTGGAAGTACTCAATAATGTCTTCATCCAAACGAATTGTAGTTCTGGATTTTAGTTTTTTTGCGTAAGGATTTTTGACGGATTTTGAAAAATCATATTCTTTTCTCATAAATCACCTCTTATATTTTACTTGTTCGTGTTTAGTAGCTTTTCGCGCGGAAATAATCCGAATAATTTCATCATTCTCTTTATAAACATGAACGACGACGAGCAGTTTAGTCTCGGAACTCATGCCAAGAAGAATGAACCTATCCTCATCATCAGAGTGGTCAGGGTCGGCAATGAGTCTTGCAGCATTATCGTAAAACACAGTTTCAGCCTCTTCAAAAGAGACACCGTGTTTTTTCTTATTGGCTTGGTTTTTTGTATTATCCCAAACAAAAATCATAGCACTATGGTACTATGAAAAAATGGATTTGTACACATATTATGTGTACAAATTGGTGGAGGTGTAACACCAACATCTAAGTATGTGAAAATACTTTCTTAGTATAGTGGCGGGTCACGAATGGGTCAATCTTGTTGTGGAATTCAGTTCATTGCTAATGGGATGATTTGTGAAATCAAATTATGAAATGGTGCTAAACCTGTCGTCTGGCCTTAAAAAGAAGACAGATAATTTTATAAGTAATATATAAAATCCAGATTCTTTTAAAGATAAAATTCTATCTTCAGGCCTAACTTTCATTATTTGATTTAAATCTTGAGATGAAACATGGGTCATATCGCCGAACTCGCAAAATAGAGATGGCAAACCCATTGTATGTTCAGTCTCAGGCACAGGGGGCAAAAAAAAGTAAGTAGTATTCTCGTATTTAGTCACATTATCGAATAATGAGGACATCTTTGCTCTTTGACTTGGGTGAACTTGAGAAGGATCAGGTAGTTGCTTCAAAGGAATTACTAAAATATTTTTTTCTCTATCTGGCTGCATATCGCAAGTATTTGATATCAGCAAAACAAGATCAGTTTTTAATTTTCTTTTTATATTTTTTCGGACTCTAAAAATATCTCCCTGAAAAAGCTCACTCTTAACCGTTGTTTTTACATAAAACTGGGTATGTCTATCTTCCAATTTGACTTGCAAGTGCTGTTTGAGCTGACCCTTAACTTCTTCAGGAGTTATTAAGTTTTTAGCGTAAACTGAAGACATTTTATTTGAACTTTAACGGATTTTTCGCACTAAATTTTTTTGAAACTTTATCTAAAAACGAATGGTCACTTGCCAATAAGGGCTTAGAATTGAATACCTCTACATCTATACGAGCAAGTTCCAATCCAATACTCAGTTCGCTTCTTACAGGTTGATTTTGTGATTGGCGAATTAGTGACAACGATGGTTTTGCGAATTGGGTAAATGATGGGATATTTTGATAATACCCATTAGCTTGAGTAACATTATTTCTATTTTGGAAAACTGAATTTAGTTCACTCATTATTGCCTCTTTCCACAGAACTTCTGTCCGTCTTTCGTAAGGGCAGCCTCAAACGTCTCAACAACAAAGCCATGTTGGTCGTTCATCCATTGTATTATATCATCGGTTGTTTTATAAGAAAACCTTAAAGATCTTAAGTATATATCTAACAAATACTTATGGCTATCCGCTAAGTTACCTCTATATTCCAGGTTTAAAGCTACAGTTTTAGTATCATCTCTAAGTGTTTCGACTTGAAGCGCAAATGGAGAGTGCTTACTTCTGACGTGCTCTGGCAGTTTAGGATAAATGGCAAAGATTTTTTCAGGGGCCATCTCATCAGTTGAGGTGATTTCATTTATAAATCTTTGACCTAATGCTGTTATGGTTTTTACACCAAGAATTGGTAAAACAACATCGACCACACTTTTTAGAAGTGGTAAGTAGTCTTCAATAGATTGATATTCAGGTAGCGCATTTACAGCTATCATATCGGGGCCATACTGAAACATCGTTTTTCTATCTGCACTCCAGTGACGTATTCTTGGCAAAGCGTCTTTTTGCTCTGCCTTTATGGAAGCACCAGCCTGTAAATCAATATTGAATGTGTGAAAGTTTACTTCTTCTCGTGTTCCAAAGTTGTATTGAATTTGTTTTAATTCTTTATCAAGATTTAGAGGAATCTCTTTGGACCATACAACAGGGGGAAAATATATTTCAAATATAGCTTCAATAATTGGTGTTTTATCGTAAATTACTTTTTTATTTGCTTTGCTCAAGATAACCTCAGTCTATCAAACACATCCAATGCCTGTAAACATTGGATCATATATTGGACCAAAGTCCCTTTCTATTCAATACAATACAACATCTATAGGAACAGAAATGAGTAAATTCTCAGCTGTCTCCGACAAAGCCCTTGTGTCACTTAAACGGCATATAAGGGGGATATAATGGTACGAGGACATCTGGCAAATTCGATTCCTGACCTTCAACTCGAATGGGCAACTAAACACAGCACAAGTTCGATCCGCAACTTCCTGATCAAAGTAAAAGGCTTAACCGAGCGACAGTATCGTTACCTAATGACCAAGGCTGATCAGAATTCTTGGCATCGCAAACGTCGTGAATTGGAAAACAAAATTCAGGACTCACACGTTGAAACTTATGTAGATAAAGTATTTCGGATCACGGATGCGCAGCATAAGGCCGCACAAGCGACCTTGTTGAAGATCACAAATAAGATCATCAAGCTTGATGCAGACAAATGCCATTCAGTTGAAATTCTAAATTTAACCAGAGCTCTTGCAACAGCACAGGAAGTTTCATTTAAAGCACTTGGTCTGAGTGATGAGTCGTTACGAAGAGCCTTTGCCGAAAAAGAAAATCACATAGGCATCTTGAAGCCAGTAAATAGAATAAGTGTCGAAGAAAATGAAAAAATTAACAGGGCCGTTGAGCGACTTGATTATGACGACATAGTTGATCTTATCAAAGCTCGGCGACGCAAACAACGTGAATTAGCCGCTACCGTGGTAACGGAAGAAACTGAAGGCAAGCCTTAAGGGTATTCGTGTGGCGCTGAATGACTGGACTCAGAGTTCCAGCAGCGTCACGCTCGTATCCTCCAGCAAAGCACCAAGCGACTGGAACACCTAATTTTGCTAAAGTTTCAAAAACAATTACATCACGACGAAGCATTTGATCGTCAGTCAAGTAACCCCCCAAAGGATCGCTAATTGAGCTATCTGCTCCCGCCTGATAAATTACAACATCACAGCCTTCAAATTGATGTACGACGGCCCGCAGTTCAGCCAACCAATGTTCTGCACCTTCTGGCGAAATGTACTCAGCACCAGATGTGTAGTGCTGGATATAATCAAGACTTAAGTGTTTTATAATTTGATCAGATCCGTCCCCCTCGTGCTGGTCCGAATCCAAAATTCCAATTCGTTTTGCTCCAAGCTGATGAATCATCTGAGCAGCAACTATCAAACCATTGAACGTGCAAAAACCTGATCCATTATTCCATGAAGCGTGATGAAAGCCACCCGTGGGCGAAACTGAAGTTTCACCAGTTAAAAACGAATGCAGACTGGCTTCAACCAATGACGACACAACAAAAGGTAATGACCGAGCCATGTCAGCATCTTTGGATCCATAGCCATTTGCGATTGTTAGATCTAGAACGCCATCGACATATTCACGGTCATGAGCCAAATACAAAGCTTCACGACTGATCTTTGAAAATGAGTTTACTTCGATTGGTAAATTTAACTTCAACCAGTGATCCACACAAAGTTGGCCTTTGAAGCTATTCGGTGAAAACGAACCGTTGTCTTTAACGACCATGCGGTCATCGAAAAAGACTTTAACTGAATTTATATCGCCTTCCGAATTTTATAGCGTTCTTTAATTGCATCGTAGCTCATGGTTAAAAGCTCTCGTAATATCCAAGAGTGCGTGACCTTGATACCTGTTGAAGCTTCGACGTGGTCAGCAAGCTCCTTCAAAATGGCCGACTGCTCGTTGTCGAGACGCACAGTAAATGTATTTTGTTTTCTGTTCGCAGATTTGGATAGATTTGAATTCGACATTTATTTTGCCTTCTTTCTGAAATCGGGACCGTCGTTTTCAGCAACTATTTTCATAAGTCGCTCTTGATATTGCTCGTTTGATTCGTCCATACGCTGATCAAATTCAATTAAAGGATTTAAGTCTCTTTTTTCAGAAGCCATTTTAATGGGCTTCACATAAGAACTCTCAACCTGATCTTGATAACTATCCAGATCCTCATCAGAAACACCCTGATCATTTAACACCTGAAACGTGCCGTCTTCAAATTGCTCGATGAAGCCCTTACAGAAAGAAGTGATTTTATAAAAATCAATTTCCCAGAAAAATCTATAGCGTTCGCCTTCTGCAAGCTCAAGCTGCTCAACCGTAATTTTTACTGGTGCGGTACAGCCATTGAGATCTTTATTTTCTTCAACTTTTTTTACTATTTTTTTTGGCTCATTCGTTTTCGTCACGAATTGTAAAACCAATGGTCTATTCTTGTCTGAACCATGCCAATTTAGTTTTTGATTATTTTGATAAACCTTTACAAGATAATTCATTATTTTACCTTCACTCTTTTTACAGAAATTTCAAAAGTGCCACTGAAGAAATCTTCTTTTAAGATCTTTTGAATTGGCTCTTGCGAATCATCCTCGCCGAAAAGCAAGTAGTGCATTGTTACTCCAAGAGCTTCAGCAACCTTTTTGGTTTGCAAAGGACTTTTGGGTTCACGATTTGATGACCATTCTGAAAGTGTAGAAACAGGCACGCCTGATGACTTCGATAATTGACGTAACGTCATTCGGTTTTGTTTTAGCAATTCTGGCAATGTGGTTGATATCTTCATTTTTGTCATTCCCTGTATTCTTCGGTCTTACAAGACATTAGTTGAGGCTGTTTCGTTTCAACGAACATTATTCTGATTCATCGAACACTTGTACGTTCAGACGAACAGGACGTTTTCAAGATCGCACAGTTTCTACCATAGAAACTGATGGGCAGAATCCTGATGAGCTCTGTCCATCAAACAGTTGTTTTTGGGACTTCCTTTTTTTCAGCATTAAGATCAGATTTTACCTCTGAAGTTGAATCCTTATTTTTAGTAAGTTCTTGGGACAGCTCCTTCAGAACCCTTTGCACAGTAGATTTACCAATTTCCAATTTCTTAGCGATTTGACGAATCGAAAAAGCTTGTCGTCTAAGATCCATGATCTGATTTTCAATATCGGGATTGACCACAGGAATTCTTCCAGCTCGCCAACCACTACCCGTAGCGATGGCTGCCATCTTCTTAGCGGCCAAAGCATTCTTGATTCGCTCTGAAATCAACGAACGCTCAAGTTGCGCAATAGATGAAATAACCGTCATTATTAGCTGACCGATTGGCGAATTCATCTCGATACCTTCACGCAGTGAGATCAGCGATACATTCAGATGGCGAAATTCTTCCATCATCATCAGCATATGTTTTGTTGAGCGACCCAGGCGATCTAATGCTGTAATACCGATGTGTTGGAACTTACCTTGCTTTGCCGACCTAATCATTTCGTCAAGTGCTGGCCTGCGCTCTTTAGAACCGCTTATGCCTTTGTCGATGAACTCGCCAACAATTTCAAAGCCACGAGCATTCGCCATTTGTCTTAAATGAACTAATTGGTTTTCAGGATCCTGGCCGAGTAACGTACTCACCCTTGCGTACAGAGCTATTTTTTGTGGCTTCTGACTTTGGTCCATGAATACATTGTAACACGTTGCAATATACATTTTCAATACAATTTGTATACATCTTAAAAAGTGTACACAAATGAGAATTTTCAAGAAACAATGAGATCCATCAAGGATGAATATATGAGTAAAGTAAAAAACTTTGTATCTTTGGATCAAATCGCTCCTGTTGCTGAAGATCGAACGCCTTTGTCAACGAGGGTAAAAAAGCAAACCAAGTCTTTTTTGGCTAAAGAAGCTAAAGAACGAAAAATAACTGTTTCAACTCTGGCCGCAGCCATTTTAGATAGTTTTGTTGCTGAACAATCCAAGGGCGGTAATAAATGAAACGCAGCGAAGCCCGTACCCGCAAAGAACTCATAGATCCAAAACTTAAGAATGCTGGTTGGTCGGACCACGACTGGCAGATTGAATGGGAATATAACATTACAGATGGCCGCATTCACTTTGATGGCAAGGTTGGTCGCAGGAGCACTCCAAAGAAAGCAGACTACTTACTAAGATATGCGCCATCAAAAGCCATCGCCGTTGTTGAGGCCAAAAAAGAAAGTGAGAGCCACCTTGAAGGCGCAGCACAAGCAAAAGAGTACGCAGCAAAATTAGGTCTTTGGTTTGCTTATTCAACCAATGGCCATGAAATTGAATTCTTTAACTTGAAGAAGAACACTCAAGAATCCGTAAAGCGATTTCATAGTCCGAAAGAGCTGTGGAATATGTATCTCGAATACTCTGGTTTAAAGCCGACTAAAGAAAACCTAAACGCACTTTTACATGATTTTTATGACGAGTCTCAGCTGGGTAAGCGAAGGAAGCCACGTTACTATCAAGAGATGGCCGTCAATCGTGCTGTTGAAGCTGTCGTCAACGGCAAGAACCGTGTTCTTATTACGCAGGCAACAGGAACAGGTAAAACATTTACTTCGCTTCAGTTGGTTTACAAACTTTGGAAGTCGCAAATTGCTAAAAAAATTCTTTTCATTGTCGATCGCAACTTGTTGGCAGACCAAGCCTTTCAAGATTTCAACAATGCTTTTGAGGCAAACTCTTGTTATCGAATGTCGCCAACTGACGAAACATTCCCGCAGGGCCGAGCTGTCTATTTCGGAATCTATCAAACTCTGGTTGGTATTGATGATGAAGGTAATGATTTCGGCAAGCCAGATCGCTATAAAGAATTCCCGCCTGACTTTTTCGATTTAATCGTCATAGATGAAGCTCATCGAGGCGGAGCTAAAGAAGATGGCACATGGTTTAGACTCTTAAATTATTTTAACAAAGCCGTTCAGGTGGGTTTAACCGCAACGCCAAAACGTGATGAAAATAACAATACTTACTCTTATTTTGGTGAGCCTGTTGTAAACTACTCTTTGAAAGATGGGATTGAAGACGGTTTCTTAAGCCCATATATCATCAAACGAGTCACATCCAACATAGATGCTTTAGGTTATCGTCCTGAACACAGCGGCATTCAAGATGTCAGCGGCAAAAAGCTCCAAGTAAAAGACTATTTAACACCAAACTTTGAACGTGAGCTTTCTATCCCACAAAGAACAAAAGCTTTTGCCTACCACTTGCTACGCCATCTTTGGGAGACCGATATTACTGGTAAGACGATTGTGTTTTGTTTGGATCAGCGTCATGCGGCTGATATGGCCAAATACTGCCAAGAGGCCTTCAACAAATACAACGAGCAATATCAACTTAACTTTGATCAAGAGTTTGCTGTTAGAATTACAGGTAACGACAAAGACAATCGTGGCAAATATCCTCACCTCGAGGACTTTAAGAGTCTTGAAACTCGTTATCCTGTTATTGTCACGACATCTAAACTGCTAACAACTGGTGTTGATGTTCAAACCATAAAAAATGTCGTCATCTTCAGGAATATTGGATCTATTGTCGAATTCAAACAAATCATCGGACGTGGTACCAGAGTTTACTCTCACTCCGATAAGCGTAAAGAAAAACTTGGCTTTTATATTTTAGAATACGCCAATCATTCAACGGCTTTATTTAATGACCCTGAATGGGATGACAATCCTGTCGAGGTTATCAACGAAGGCAGCATCGAGATTGATCCAAAAGCCAAAGGTTACACCGATCCAGAAGAGCAAATAGATTTAGATCCAACGGAGGAAGTCCCTAAAGCCGATCAGGAATCAGAAAACATTAGCTCATCGGGAATCTTTGAAGAACAAGATCAAGAACACTTAGAACACATCAGATATCGAATGTCAGAAGACTTCATGCGTGGCCGAGTCAGCATGGCAGCAGAGGTTGAATACTACACAGGGCCCGATGGCAAGCCGATGGATGCTGATAAGTTCACACTGTTTCAATCAGAAATGTTTTTACAGCGTTTTAAAGACGTAAATGAATTCAATGCAATCTGGAAGGACATCAAAACCAGAAGACAGTTTGTCGAAACAGAGTCCGCTGAATTAGGTATTCAAGTTAATTCACTCTTAGGCATCTTTGAAAGTAAATACCAACTTAAAGAAGTTGATCTATATGATGTTATCAACAACTTGGTGTTCGGTTCAAGATTCCTAACAAAAGTAGATCGAATTCAAAAAGCTAAATCTGTCTTCCCTGATAAATTTAAAGCCACAGGAGCAAGTCAAGCCATTTTAATAAACGATATGCTTCAGGTTTATCAAGACTCTGGCTTTGAATCATTTACCATCAGCCAAGAGTTCTTTCAAACATCCACAATGCGTAAACACGGATCGTTTGCTGACATCCAAAAAATGTCAGGCGGTCAACAAGGGCTTCAAAAGATCATCACCAACATTCAAGAAGCCCTTTACGACATGAAGGTTGTAGCATGAGCCAAGAATTAGAAAAAAAACGTGTTGTGCAAATCAAAAAAGAAAGCACAACAAAGCCAACAATTAAACCGCACCCAAAAGACATTTTAGATCTTGATGAAGAAACTGTATCTATCGCAAGACTCAAACTTGCTGGCGTGGACTTTGATGAAATCTATGGTGATGAAGACCGTAGCAGTCCAGAACTAATGATTCACACTCAGGCTAATCGAATTCGTGATTTATTTAGGACACCTCAAGAGCTTAAAGAATCTTTTTCGACTCCACAGAAGATCAAAGAGTCACAGAAAGACATGATGATCGACGGCATAGATTTGGATTTTATAAAAGACTATTGCAGCAAGAAACAAATGAACTTTGAGTCTGATGATGAGGCTTTATTATTAGTAGCGTTTAGTCCAACTAATGACGGGGGCAAGATTGTCTGAATTGAAACTAACTGATTCTCAATTTTACAAAATACACAGTGATGATTTTTCAAAATTTACACCTGAAAGCTGGGCTTTTGCAGATTTTGAATTGCTCGTAGAGGATCAGACAAATTCTAAATTAAAATTACTCAGTTCAGAAGTTAAAGAAGAGGGTATTTTTCCAGTAATTGATCAAGGGCAAAAGTTTATATCTGGATATTCAGACAAAGCTTCATTGCTTAGATCTTTTGATCAACCCGTAATTGTATTTGGTGATCATACACGAAGTTTTAAATTTATAGAATTTCCATTTATACAAGGTGCAGATGGCACTAAGGTTTTAAAACCTTTAAAAATAATAAATACCAAGTTTGTTTTTTATTATCTCACTAATATACGAATTCCAGACAAAGGGTACTCAAGACATTTTAAGTATTTAAAAGCTGTC
>Ga0114979_10002297_pt1 | contig 12934 bp, 10 predicted proteins | sample S_140625_EF_Meta_FD_87315 | JGI IMG/M metagenome (GOLD analysis project Ga0114979, IMG submission 87315) | Freshwater microbial communities from Lake Simoncouche, Canada to study carbon cycling - S_140625_EF_MetaG | ecosystem: Environmental > Aquatic > Freshwater > Lake | place: Lake... | reverse complement strand
GACTTAGTTAAAAAAGGACTCAAAGAACGCTACAACATAGACTACGATGATGTTAAAAATTGGGGCAACGAGAAGAAGCCTGGCCCCAACCAGGCAAGCCCAGCGGAATTATGCCGTCGGGTAGATTATGAAATGGGAGTCATCGCGGGTACTGGCTTCGTAGATTATTTTTTAATCGTTTGGGATTTTATCGACTGGGCGCATCAACAGAACATCCCGGTCGGACCAGGACGTGGATCAGGCGCCGGCTCGATTGTCGCCTATTGCTTAAAGATTACCGACATCGATCCCATTCGCTTTGGATTACTCTTCGAACGATTTTTAAATCCCGAGCGTGTATCGGCGCCGGACTTTGATATCGATTTCTGTATTCGCGGACGCGATGCCGTGGTTAATTACGTGCGTAAAAAATACGGCGCTGATCGCGTCGCTAATATTATTACGTTCGGAACCTTTGGAGCAAAGATGGTGGTACGTGACTTAGCGAGAATTCGTGATTTGCCTTTTATTGAGTCTAACCGACTCGCGAAGTTGATTCCCGACGACATTAATATCTCCCTTGAAGATGCGATTAAGAAATCGAATGAACTACGCGAAGAGGTTAATGTAAATCCTCAGGCCGCGAGCATCATGGAAACTGGTCGGGTCATTGAAGGCATGGTGCGTAACAGCGGAAAGCATGCTTGCGGTATGATTATCGCCGACCGACCACTCACCGACATTATTCCTGTCACGGTTCAGGAGGGCGACCTCACCACCCAATATTCCAAAGACCCCGTAGAGAAATTAGGTCTACTCAAAATGGATTTCTTGGGATTAAAAACTTTGACGATTATTGACGATGCTCAGAAGTTGGTTCGCAAGCATCAGAAGAAGCCTGACTTCGATATCGATAAGATCGGATTCGAAGACCCAATCACATTTAATCTACTCAATGAGGCGAAAACAGTCGGCGTGTTTCAGCTTGAATCGACGGGCATGCAATCACTCTGCCGTCAGTTTAGTATTTCAACAATCGATGAAATTGTGGCGTTGATTGCGCTTTACCGTCCGGGCCCAATGCAATTTATTCCAGAATTCATTAAGAGTAAAAAGGATGCCGCGAATATTCGTTACGCTCATCCCTTGCTCGAACCAGTCGCCAAAGAAACCTACGGTATTTTAGTTTACCAAGAACAAGTGATGGAAGCGGCACGAGTGATTGCTGGATACTCACTTGGGGGCGCGGATCTTCTTCGTCGAGCGATGGGTAAAAAGATTAAAGAGGAAATGGATAAACAAAGATCCATCTTCGTCGAAGGTGCCGCCAAGACTCATAAAATTGAGAAAAAGAAGGCGGAGGAAATTTTTGCGACTCTAGAGAAATTCGCAGAATATGGATTTAATAAATCTCACTCCGCTGCTTACGCGATTCTCTCTTATCGTACTGCTTACTTAAAAGCGAATTACCCAGTTGAGTTCATGTCTGCAGTTTTAACCTCGGAACAGGGTAATGCAGATAAACTAGCCGAGTTTATGGCCGAAGTAGAAAACCTCGGCCTTAAGGCACTAGGACCGGATGTTAATCAGTCTGACACCGACTTTACTCCCGTTGTAAAAGATAAAGCGATTCGCTTTGGATTAGGAGCCATTAAGGGTGTAGGTGAACAAGCTGCCCGTGCCATCGTTGCCGAGCGCGAGAAGAATGGACCCTTTAAAGACTTTGCTGAGTTCGTTGAACGGATGGGCGATGAAAATATTAATGGTCGTACGCTCGATTGCCTATCGCGCTCCGGTGCCTTTGATTTCAGCGGAGAAGACCGACAGCACTTAGTTGACTCTATTGAATCCGTTCGAAAATATTTTAGTGCTGAGAAAAAAGAACGTGCGAGCGGACAAGGTAGTCTCTTTGACATGCTGGGCGCAGAAGACGCGGGCGCTGCTCGTCCCTCTGATTTAATTTTAAGAAAATCGCCCAAGATGCCGAAGCTTGAAATGCTAAATAGCGAAAAACAACTCTTGGGCTTTTATTTAAGCGGTCACCCCTTAGCGGATTACCATGGACTCGATGAAATTATTTCTACCCTGACCACCACACCCGATCGTCTTGAGTTAAATAAGGAAGAAAGACATCTCGTTAGGATTTGTGGAATTGTCGGCGGACTAGAAAAGAAATTTACGAAGAAAGATAATCGGGCCTGGGCTTTGTTTACAATTTCCTCACGCAAGACTACTCTTGGGGTAAATATGTTTTCGGAAGCCTATGACGCCTTCGCCAATGTTAAGGACAACGAGTTACCCTTACTCATGGATGGTTCACATATCATCGCTGACGCCCGCTTAGTTTATCGCGAAGAACGCAGTGAATGGTCGGTCAATGTTCACTCTGTTCAGCCTCTACGGAATGCTCCGAGTCTCATTAAGAAAATTCTCTTTGCGTTAAAACCAGGGCCTGAAGCTGCGGAGTTCATGGAAAAACTTGTCGCACATACCCGTCGCGTGGATGGGCGTAGCGTAGTGCAAATCGGCTTCCTCCAGCCCGATGGAAGGGTCTTAGTTGCAGAGGCTGCCACCGCTATGAGCACACGCTTTGACCCCACTACCTATGCCTTTTTCGCAAAGCACCCAGCGTGTGTAGGTGTGCAGATTGAAGCGACCCCACCCTCTCAACCCCCTCAACGCAAATTCGGCGTGCGGAGTTAGAATTTAGAAAAATTAAATAAAATAGCAGCTCTAAGGGGACCAGGCATAAGTTTTTTGGATACTGCTTTTGTGATAAAACGTACTTTCCAGAAAAAAGACCGTGGGGACACTTTCCAGAATCGTCTAACGCTCATTGCGATAGCTGCCCAGCGGGCACTTGGGTGAATGCAGTGAAGTTTAACAGAAGCCTGTGCATGTAAATCATCCACAAGTTGGCGGAGGCGCTTAAGCATAGCAGGATCAACCATTCCCTCCCTCTCGGCATATTCCAAGTCCGCAAGGTAACCTCGACGATGGGGTTTTTGTCCCGCGGGCCATGCTGCCATTCGTCTTAGTTTATCTCGCCAATTAAGATTTTTAGGCCGACTACCATGCGACATATTTGACCCATGCCATCTCCAATCGAGCAAGGTTTCTGAGTCTAATGCAACTGTACCCATCATGAGTGCCCTTAATACCGCAGGTCCATCTTCACCGCCTGTCGTACCCCGCAAGGGAGGAAACTTTCGGAAAATTTCTGCACGATAGCTAGCGGTGGCGCCACAGAATTGAACACCTTGATAAAGATTCGTATTTTTAAAGTTAAAATTCTTCAACAGAAGCCCGCTATGATGATACCAACTTGGGCGCGTAACGCATCCTTCTGCGTCAATAATTCGAGCATTAGAGTAATGAGCAAAGCATTGAGGAGAGTCACGAAAAAATTCTGCAATCTTACGCAACCGACTTGGGTGGCTAATATCATCACCTGCCGCAGCCACGATGATATCACCTGTTGCAATCGCAACACACTGATTAAAATTGCGAATCACACCAACATTGAGCCCTGGTGGAAGTAAGGTAATCCGAGCAGTTCCTCTATAACCAGCCAGTTCAGTCTCGATAATTTTTCTGGTGTTATCCGGCGATGCATCATCTCCAATAATCACTTCATAATCGTCCAAATCCTGTGCAAGCACCGCACGAAGTGCGGTTAAGACATAGTCCTGCTGCTTGTAGGATAAAAAAATGACGCTGATTGAAGGGAGTTTCATCACGCAATAATATCAAGATCTCTAGTAATCTCATTTACAATAACCTGAACAAAATTTTCTTGGCTGAATAATTGAGCGCTGGGGGAGGCTAAAAAAGTGCGGATATTTTCCTGATACCTCTTATAATCCGTGTCACTAATTTTTCGGAGATAATCATTAAGTTTTTCTGGATTGGTAAATTGTCGCCCATCAATAAAACAATTGGCAGGTACATACTCACTAATTTCACGTGGGCCGATATAAACGGGGACGCAACCAGCATAAAAGCAGTCGAATAGTTTTTCGGTTATGTAGCCAGGGAGGTTAGCACAATTTTCATAGGCAATGCAGAATCTTGCTGTCTTAAGTAATTCGATTTTATCTGAAACTAGACCCCTCCAGGTTTTAAATGGTGAAGCCGAAGATAAAAATCGTGTCATCATTTTGGCTATTTGATTACGGACTCTACCCCATCGACCAGGCAATGCAACTGGACGATTCCAACCCGCTCCATAAAGATAAAAATCAGCGGGGGCGTGCTTTTCATACCAATCAATGATTCGCACTCTCTCTCCATGTAAACTACGCTCGTCAACCGTGATTAAAGCTTTATTCGATGCAACCATAACACAAAAATAAGGCCGGGATGATGGGTCTAAAAATTCTTCAGCTTTAATTTTATTCGGATAAAATAAACGAATGGATCGTTCATCATTCATTAATTCACCATCCCAAGTAAACCACTTAGTATAACGCGATAGTGCCTTTCGATCTCGATTTAGCGGACGGATAAGCGGATTCTCATAAAGATAAACATAAGCACGAACATCGGGATTTTGACGACGACAATTAATATGTAGTTCGAAAGCGATGGGTTTGCCAATATTCACATCAGGCGTATTGAGTTCAATGCCGTAAGCTGCGAAAGATTTCCTTAATAAGCAGTAAGGTAGATAAAATTCGCCATTATTTTCCCCTGCCCCCTCCTCAAATAGAGAGTTTTTCTTATAATCACGATAAATAATTGAGGCGTAAATCATTTTGATATTACATTTTTGATATTTTCCGTGAAGCGATGGTTTGAAAATAATTCTCGAGCAATTTCTACTGCTGCATGTTTTCTTTGAAGTAAGTCTTTTTCTGTGAGTTCAACATAGGATTTGATTGCTGTAGCTAGTGCGACCATATCGCCAGTTTTCTCAACCAGAGTACCACCTAAGTTATTCCTTATTAAATCAGGCGCGATGCCGACGGGGTAAGCGATAAATGGACAGCCACAGGCCATGGCCTCACCGACCATCATCGGACCGGCATCATTAATCGATGGGCTAACAAAAAAATCGCAGGCTTGGTAGGCCAGAGCCATAGCCGCATCACCTTCAAGACGGCCGAGCTCGGTGAATGTTATATGTTTAAGCCCAGATGGCATGTAGCCGGCGTCACCGATGACGGCTATATGTAAATCAACTGCCTGGCTCTCGAGCTCACGAATTGCCGAAAGAAATACAGAAAAGCCTTTGTAAGATATGGCTGGATTGATTCCGCGAACTAGAGCTATCCGTCGGTGCAACGGAAGACCAAGTTGCTCTCTGGCCTCACTACGGCTCGGCGGCTTAAATATATTGAGATTAATCGGAATGGGAAAAATAAAAGTCTGGAGATTATGCAGGGTAAAACTTTCTTTTGCCTGCCTGGCAGACCAACTACTCGGTGCCAAAACGGTCGCACCCAGATCTTTCCAAATTACTGCACGCCGGTTCGATTGGATTGCAGAAATATCTCCCAAATTATCCGAGGAAATTAATGGGCATGCGCCGCAACCTGTTTGATATTTTATACAGCCGAGGGTCGAGTGACAGCCACCAGTTACGTGAGCCATGTCCACTTGCCATAATGCAACTCTGGCACCTAAAGCATGGGCGATTTCCCGAATAGTTTCAGGCCTAACAAATCCGCCAGACCAGTGTACCAGAATTAAATCCCACTTCTCGGAATGACGCTTAGCATGTTGAATAATCGTATGTGCAGGAAAGTTGGCTTCAGCATCAAAATCATAAACGCCTACAGGCTTTATGCCGAAGCGTTTCAATTTGGCAAAAATTCGAGCTAGGGCCCACCCCATATACTGAAGCGGATTTAGTAAATTTCTAGCGTTATAGATAAAGGGATAAGATCGCTTAGACTTAAGCACATAGGCAACCGACTCAACACCTTGATCTAAAAGAGCCTGGTGAATTCGAATAAATCCTTCAGCGGCACCACCGCCTGAGTCCATTTTGGATAAGTGCAGGATTTTCATCTTATAATAGATTTAAAACAGGTATTAACCCACTGACGAATCAAAAGTACTCTAACTATTTTATAAAAAAATTATCCTATTCCATGCGAACCATCCCGGAACAGATAAGTCATGCATTAGACAAACTATAGGTAGAACTTACTTTAATTCGCATTCTATACTAAACTATTTATCGTCGTGATGATGTAACTCACCTGCTCGTCGGTCATCACAGGACTAATTGGCAGCGAGACGACTTCACGATGTAAGGTCTCGGTAAGTGGTAATTTGAGGTTACCCAGCTCCTTGTCATAGGCCTGCTGCTGATGGGGGGCGATTGGGTAATGAATCGATGTTTGTATACCAGAGTCTAGTAAACGTCGTTGAAAAAAATCGCGGTTATTGACGCGGATGACAAATAGATGCCAAACGTGAGAATCCTCACTGCTGCGAACTACAGGCAAGCGAATGGATGAATTTTTGATTTCTTTACGATAGCGTTGAGCAATTTCACGGCGTCGATTATTGTCTGCATCGATGTATTTTAACTTCACTCGAAGAAATGCAGCCTGCATTTCGTCGAGGCGATCATTAGGACCCTGAACGATATTTTTATATTTTTCGTGTGAGCCGTAATTACGTAGTGCACGGACCATTTCTGCGAGCCGAGCATCCTTACATGTCAATACACCTGCATCACCGAGGGCACCCATATTTTTTCCTGGATAAAAACTAAATGCAGCTGCGTCTCCCCACGCACCCGCTTTAATACCATTAATGTGTGCACCGTGGGCTTGGGCTGCATCTTCTAAAAGAAGTAAGCCACGCTCTCGGCATAATTTAGCAATGGCAGGCATATCAGCCAGCTGACCATAAAGATGAACAGCTAAAACGGCTTTAACATCTGCCGTAAGAGCAGCAGATAATTTAGTTGCGCCTAAATTAAAAGTATCCTCATCGGGCTCAACGAGCACAGGTCGGAGTCGGTTTTCTGTTATCGCAAGAATCGAAGCAATATAGGTATTTGCAGGAACTGCCACGCCTTCGCCGTCTTTGAGTAGACCGAGTTCTTTCCAGCCCCGAAGTGTTAAAATAAGTGCTGAGAGGCCGTCGGATGTACCAATACAATTTGAGACTCCCACCCAGGTAGCAAATTCAGACTCAAAAGTTTTGACCTCATCACCAAGAATATACCAACCCGAGTCGATGACTCGTGCGGCGGCAGATTTAAGTTCTGTAGTGTGCCGAGCATTGATTGCCTGGAGATCGAGAAAAGGAACTTTCATGGTTCAAATAGATCCAACGATGCGGGCAGGATTACCAACAACAAGAGTGCGGGGTGGAACATCCTTTGTAACAACGGCGCCAGCACCAACCATAGCGCCCTCGCCGATAGTAAGTCCCGGGAGAATAGTAGCGTTGGCGCCAATGGAAGCGCCTTTCTTGACGAGCGTCGGCAGGAGTGCGGCCTCGGTATTGCAAGAACGAGGCTGAAGGTCGTTAGTAAAGGTCGCATTTGGGCCAACAAAGACCCCATCTTCGAGCGTGACGCCGTCCCAGAGCTGAACACCACACTTCACCGTAACACGGTCGCCGACGACAACCTTATTCTCAATGAAACAATGTGAGCAGATATTGCAATTACGCCCGATGACGGCACCCGGCAGTACCACAACGTATTGCCAAATACGAGTGCCCTCGCCTATCTTTTTTGACTGCACGTCGGAACTAGGATGGATATACATAACGAATAAATTGTTCACGATCGCGGATGTAGTCAGCTTCGTCGTATTCGGCGTCAGCAAAAACCATTAGAACGCAATCAGGAGAAAAGTCGTGCATTTCTCTCCAGAGACTAGGCCCGATTAAAAGCCCTTTAAGCGACGAATCTAATATAACACTTTCCTCTTTTTGACCGTCAAATAAACTAATGCGTACTGATCCAGCAACACAGACGCAAAATTGTTGAAGTTTTTTATGGGCATGAAAGCCGCGACTAACGCCTGACTTAGTGCCGTAAATCCAGTAGATACGCCTTACAAAAAAAGGTAGAACATTGCCGAACTCAACTATCGAAAGACTTCCACGCGCATCACTTAACTGGGGAATGTCTATAATGCGAATCAATGAGGTCATTTGCGAAAAAATATTTGGTAGTCTTCGTCACTTTTACCATTAGCCGTAAATGGTATCTCGCCAAACAAGTACCAATCTCCACCTAAAGTAGATAACACAGGCGGAGATTTTTTCCTTTTACTTACAATACAATTAATATTTTGAGATATCATTTCTGGTAGGAATTTCTCTCTAGTAAATCCAAGTTGAAGGCCGTCTTCTATACTAGTTCTGGGATAAATTTTTAATCCAGCTTCAACTAGGTTATAATAAAGAGAAAAATCTGCAGCCACTGAATCATTTTTATTTAATTTTTTAGTTAATATTTCTGTCACTTTTACTTTAATTTTACTATCTATGTGTGCTGTGTGTATTCTCTTAGCAGTTTTTATCACTGCAATAACAAGAGAAATTAAGATTATAGATATAAACACTTTTCTTGCCCAGGCTTTTAAAGTAGGTGCACCCTGATAAAAACAGATTATCATGGGCAAAGCCACCATCCATGAGTAGCTTCCGTAATAGATACCGATAAATCCAATTGATAATGGAATAAAAACAAAGGTAGCCAGTGCTGTAATCCACGGAAGCCAAGCACGAGGGGACAATTCATGACGCTGATGCAATGCAGAAATGAGTCCGACTACAGAAAGCAAAGCTAAAATAGGCAAATCGAACGTGACATTAAATCTATTCCAACCGATCGGAACCCAATCAAGATATCTGTTATAGTGACATGTTCGTGCCGCAATAAATATGTCCCAAATTCCCAACTGTGTGTATACTAAATATAAGATCGAAAATCCTAAAAGTATTCCTGTTATCAACAAAGTGCCATGTATAAAGGTACGGCGACTTGGCATTGCTAAAAAAACCGCACCTGAAACAAGTATAAAGAATCCCGTGAAGTGTAGACCAAAAAATATTGTTAATATTCCCAATATAAATGGGGCAAGATAATCGTTGAGATATCCTCCTCTATCACTCCATGTATAAGAGATAAATAACATGGAGAGTAAAAAAGCAACCGACTCCAGTCGGCATTGAAAAATTGCGTTAGCTAAACTTGGTAAAAGCAACGTTGCCACTAGCCCCAATGAAAGCGACCATCCAGAGGGATTATAACGCTGACGAATCCATTGAAAAAGAAAATATATGCCTAGTAGGTGTAAAATACAGAAAAGAAAACGTGCCTGCAATTGTCCGAATCCAATCAACTTAAACCACCCCGCGAAAAGTAATGGCATGCCAGGATTACTTGACCCCCAGAGGACTTCGGGCGAGTTAGTTATCCATGCGGTTGAAACCATTCTGCCGGTGAGAAATAATTGCGCACCTGGATCAACATATGCAATCTCGTCGCACCACGGCGAATTGATTATTGCGTAGTAAAGAGAAAAAATTAACGCTACACCGACACTTCCGTACTGTGCATATCGAGTAATAAATTTTTCCTTTTTTATTAGCATTAAATTTTTAAAAGAGATTTAAGATACTCCCCATAACCAGATTTCGCAATAGGCTCAGCGAGTTTGAGTAATTGGGCATCGTCGATATACCCCCGACGCCAAGCAATTTCCTCAATACATCCAATTTTAAATCCCTGTCGTGTTTCAACAATTTGTACGAACAGAGAGGCCTGTAGAAGTGAGTCGAACGTACCTGTATCGAGCCATGCCGTTCCGCGTGGCAAAACTTTTACATTGAGCTTACCTTGGCGTAGATACTCCCGATTAACATCACTGATTTCATATTCACCCCGCGCGGATGGTTTGAGTGCTTTAGCAATTTCGACAACTGAATTATCGTAAAAATAAAGTCCGGGAACAGCGAAGTGAGACTTGGGTGACTTGGGCTTCTCTTCAATCGAAACAGCTTTCCCCTGATTATCAAAATCTACTACGCCGAAACGCTCAGGATCTTTAACGTGATAAGCAAAAACAATCCCTCCCTTAGGACTGTGGCATAATTTGAGGAGGTCTCCAAAACCCGCGGAGTAAAAAATATTATCTCCTAAAACGAGACAGACTTCATCTTTTCCAATAAATTTTTCTCCGATAATAAATGCTTGGGCTAGGCCGTTGGGCACGGCCTGTTCAGCATAGTCAAAACGACAACCAAGGCCTGATCCGTCGCCCAACACCTCACGAAATCGCGGCAAGTCTTGTGGTGTCGAAATAATTAATATCTCCCTAATCCCAGCGAGCATTAACACCGAGAGCGGATAATAAATCATCGGCTTATCGTAAACAGGAAGGAGCTGCTTACTCATGCATTGCGTGAGCGGGTGAAGTCTCGTACCCGATCCACCGGCGAGGATTATGCCTTTCATAGTGGAGTCTTATTAGACTTTACCGAGACGCTCAAGGCGATAAGAGCCATCAAGGATAGCCTGAGTCCACTGTGGGTTATCTAAGTACCATTTTACAGTTTTACGAAAACCGCTTTCAAAATTCTCCTGGGGGGCCCAACCCAATTCTTCTCGAGCACGTGATGCATTGATGGCGTAACGCATATCATGCCCCGGCCTATCTGTCACATAAGTGATAGCTGATGCATGAGGCTTACCGTCAGCCCGAGGACGCATTTCATCTAATAATGAACAGATAAGTTTAACTAAATCTATATTTCGGCGCTCATTATCGCCGCCAATACAATAGGTGCGACCAGGCTTACCATTAAGAACTGCAGTGAGTAAACCACGAGCGTGGTCATCTACATATAGCCAATCACGGATATTTTCACCCTTACCATAAACAGGAATGGATTCTCCACGAAGAGCTTTGAGAATAACCACGGGGATTAACTTTTCTGGAAATTGATACGGGCCGTAATTATTGGAACAGTTAGTGATGATTACAGGTAGTCCATAGGTATCCATCCAAGCACGCACTAAGTGATCGCTCGAAGCCTTGCTCGCGCTGTATGGTGAATGCGGATCATAGGGAGTTGTTTCACTAAATGCCGTATCATGAGTGTCGAGTGAGCCAAAAACTTCGTCAGTCGAAACATGTAGAAATCTAAATTTTTCTTTCTGCTCACCCTCGAGACCCCTCCAATAGCCAAGGGCAGCCTGTAATAATTGAAAAGTTCCAGTTACGTTAGTCGCAATAAATTCGCCTGGCCCATCAATAGAGCGATCCACGTGTGATTCTGCAGCTAGGTGCATAATTGCGTGAGGCTTAAATGTATTTACTGCCACGCGCATCGCCTCCGCATCACAAATATCAGCCTTAAGAAAGCTGTAACCTTGCTTGCCCTCTAAGTCCGAGAGTGAGGCACGATTCCCAGCATAAGTGAGCTTATCAACCACAACAATCTCATGGCCCAAACCATGTGCCAAGCGAACAAGGTTGGATCCAATAAAGCCCGCGCCTCCTGTGATAAGTAACCGCATCGAAATTACAAACTACTGTCTCACAACAATGGGCCAATAGACAACCCATAATTATAAAAACCTCAATAATTAAACTTTTTTATTAAATCAGATTAAATAATCTTCGAGTGCTTGATGCTTCTATGCGTTAGATTCAAAATTCCTTTAAATAAAAAATTTATCAATGGGGGTATGGATTTAAAAAAATCCAGGAATCGGCAATGGGGAAATTGCCTCATTCCCGAGTTGAATCGAAATAAGATTATAACCGAGTTGAATTGAATTCATTAATTGCTGATTCAACCAGGGCAGCGTCCGCAGCCACACAGGCCACCACATCAATATAATGAATCGTACGTTGGTCTTGGGCATAACAATAGCGCATGAAATCAACGAGTGGGCTAACTTTGTTCAAACTACAAACGTACTCGCCATAGTTATCGAAGATATAGAAATGATTGTAACCTAAATTATTAAGTTTCTCGAAGGTGGATTGATAGGCTAAAAAAGCCTCAGTATTCTGAGGGTCGCATTCAAAAAATATAATGGGTTGAGCCTCCTGGAATATCTCGAGACCAGAATTAATCACATCCCAGTCCATTCCGTCTGTATCCGTCTTTAGTAGCCTTAATCGAAATGGACTGTCTTGGGATTTCACTAATTGCGTCAGGCTAGTTTTGTCTAAACTCTTGGAGTTTTTTTCTGATCCATCATCTTGTTTCTGAACTTTAACTGCCGTAGCCGTACCATCTTTCTCAATTAAAGTATAAAGACCGTCTGAATTACCGATTAAATTTTTCGTGTAAGACAAAGAAACCAATGGAAAGGCCTTTCTTATGGTTTCAATATTTTGCTCTAGGTATTTATAATAATTATCGGATGGTTCGACGGCACAATAGCGCAATCGTGGGCCCGCCGGCACGATGGCGGCGAGCGTGTCTCCACAGTTTGCGCCAATATCTAAAACGCTCGATCCAACCTCCAGCCGCTTCACAATAAAAGGCAAAAATTTGTCATATTTTAAATACTTAGCCTGATAGGCTGGCAGACGATGCCCCATGGGCAGTTTCAAGACTAGTCCATTAATCAGATAATCAAATTCTTGAGGGAAATAGGACCTACTCATTGATTCTCTTAATTGATACCCTCCCTCCATTCATAATCAAATAATAACTCTAATTTTATAATTTCACTTCCTCTAATGCTACTATGCTTTATGGTCTGCCCATGGCTTTAAAGACCTTAGGAATCGGGATTTGGGGAACGGGCGTGATTGCTGAGTTTCACGCCCAGGCCTTGAGTGAAATTCCCAACGTAAAACTGATTGCTGCCTACAATCGGACTCCCGAAAAGGCCCGCGCCTTTTCAGAAAAATATAAAATCAGTTTTGCAGCTACGCCCGAAGATCTTCTAAAAAATCCAGCCATTGATATTATCTGTCTTTGCACCGCGAGCGGTAATCACCTCGAG
>Ga0114979_10002292_pt1 | contig 12944 bp, 14 predicted proteins | sample S_140625_EF_Meta_FD_87315 | JGI IMG/M metagenome (GOLD analysis project Ga0114979, IMG submission 87315) | Freshwater microbial communities from Lake Simoncouche, Canada to study carbon cycling - S_140625_EF_MetaG | ecosystem: Environmental > Aquatic > Freshwater > Lake | place: Lake... | reverse complement strand
CAAAACGATCTAATGCCATACTTTCAAGCGAAAAATAGAGATGCTTTTTTATTCGATTTATTCCATAATTTTTTCAGACAATGGAAAAATACTGATGGCATGGTTGACATTGAAGATGTTAAAGAAAAGTTATTCATGCTTAAGAATGAACATAATATTATTTTAATCAATTAATAATACGATAACTTTGTTTTCCAAATGAATCTAATTGACTGATATAGTACAAGAGTACCCAATACTTATCGAAGCTAGTAAGAAGATTACTAACAACCATGAGCTACATATGGATTTGTTACACTATGCTTTAGAAGAACTATATAGTAAGAAAAACTATGAAGAAATTATCAATAGTGGTGGGGTAAGGTTTTATGTAGTTCGTATTATGCTTACTCAATGGCGGTCAAATACGGGCCCGTTTTATAAGATGTTTTTTAATCAGAAATCAAATGAGATAAGCGAAGATATAATCGACTATAAAGAATACGACCATAACGAGCTCGAATACATCAAAGCATTAGAAGACCTGGCTTGGTACGATAAGGAACTATTTAAGATATTTTCAGACAAACAACACACTATATCGAGCCTATCACGTGAAACAGGCATACCTCGTTCAAGTGTTGACATTACCATTAAAAAAGTACGTAAAATATTACGCAAAATATGAGTAGAGTATTAGTAATCGGAGATATACATGAGCCCTTTTGTTTAGATGGGTATCTTGAACATTGTAAAAAACAATATAAGGACTTTAAATGTGATAAGGTAGTATTTATAGGAGATATCATTGATAGTCATTATAGCTCATTTCATTCCACCGACCCCGATGGTTTGAGCGCAATAGATGAGCTCAATGCTTCTATTAAAAAACTTCGCAAATGGCACAAGGCGTTCCAAAATGGAACAGTTATAATCGGTAATCATGATAGGATTGTAGCACGCAAGGCATTAGCCAACGGAATTAGCGCAAAGTGGATTAAGGAATTTAAAGATGTTTTAGAGGTGCCAACTTGGAATTTTACAACGGATAAAATAATCGATGGAGTTTACTATGTACACGGAGAAGGCGCCACGGCATTCATGAAAGCAAAGAATCAGTTTAGATCAGTGGTTGCGGGCCATACACATACGAAATGTTACATTGAATATATTAACAACGTATTCGGTATGCAAGTAGGTTGCGGTGTGGATGCAAAGGCATACGCTATGGCATACGCAAAGAATTACGCACCGCCACAAATAGCATGTGGAGTGGTTATTGATGGTAAATTACCGATTATAATTAAAATGCACTAAAATATATATTTACTACTATGAAATGGAAATTTGAAAACATAGACGTTATATTCAGTTGTCATGAAGATGACTTTGAAAGAACTAGCAATTATTCACGAAATAAACTAAATACAGATGATAGAATTATTTTTATTGACGGCGCTAATATCGATGGCAACGATAGCATTAATCTTGAATCCGATATACTCGAAAGCAGTGAAGATATTGTCGATACTGACAAACATAAACCTAGAAGGAAAGCCACTAAAGTGTCCGACGTGCCTCCCGTTTTGGATAACGATGATAGTATTGATAATTAATGGAACTGAAATACCTTATATTATTTTGTTTAGTTTTGTCGCTAGTTATCTTGGGGAGTTGTTATTCAAAAGACTAACTGAATGAGAAAGGTAATTAAATTAAACGTATACGATTGTAAGGTTAATTTTATCCTATCATTAGATATCAACAAAGAAATTAAACGGATATCAACAAAGAATAAACAACCTTTCACGATTGATTATGAAGTTGAAGGAATAGTATTTTATTTTAATTTGAGTGAATACTTTATATTGATTAATGATGATTATTTAACCCATAACACATTAGCACATGAGATATATCATTTAGTAGTTAAAGTAACCGAACCGAGAGACATAACAGATGAAGAAGCACAAGCCTGGCTATGTGGTAAGCTAACCCAAGAGATATATAAATTTTTAGAAACAAACAAAGTAGAAATAAAATGACAATGACAATAACGCAAGAAGATAAAGATATATTATTAGAGAATAAGAAGATTATTCTCGATATAACGCATGGGTATAAGATGGATGAATTAAAGGTATTATATGACGTACATAATCGAATATATAAGACTAATAAGAGCCCAAATGGTTGCGGTTCATGTATTCGTTCAGTTATGATATCGTTACAAAAAGCATTGTCTAAAGTATTGTAAATAATATGAAAATAATTAGAAAACATGGCTAATTTAGAGACATTAAAACCAGCACAGAAAGGAGAGGTAAGGAATCCAAATGGACGTGGCAAAGGCAATAGAAATAGAAGTACAATCCTAAAGGAATTACTTGACCTTAACGACCAAGAATTAAGAATGCACCAAGCTCAAATCGAGAAGGCAATCGAGTTGAAAGATACTAACGCATATAAAGCCGTATTAGATAGTGCTTACGGCGCACCAGTACAACAAATTGATAACGACATCACGATAAAAGAATTCGACATTAGTAAACTCTATAATGGAGAAGCACAGTAAGGCATGGGATTTACTTGGGAGCAAAAGTAGATATTTCGTAGTCACGGGCGGTCGTGGATCGGGTAAGTCGTTCGAGGTTGGTAGGTTTATTACGTTATTATCATTCGAGCAAGGTCATAAGATACTCTTTACAAGGCAAACAATGACATCGGCGCATCTATCTATCATCCCCGAATTTAAAGAGAAAATAGAGCTGTTAAAATTAGAGGATATGTTTAGCATATCTAAAAGTGAAATTAAGAATAAGCAATCTCAAAGCGAAATATTTTTTAAAGGATTAAAGACTTCGAGTGGTGACCAAACGGCAAACCTCAAATCATTGCAAGGCGTGACAACATGGGTACTAGATGAATCTGAAGAGCTAACAGACGAATCGACATTTGATAAAATCAATTTATCAATTCGTTCAAACGAAAAGCAAAATAGGATTATATTAATTTTAAACCCTGCTACCAAAGAACATTGGATATATAGAAAGTTTTTTGAGCAAGAAGGCATCAAAGAAGGCTTTAATGGAACTAAAGGCAATACGACATACATACATACTACCTACGAGGATAACATCAAGAATTTAGGCGTTTCTTTCTTACAAGAGGTTGAGAAAATTAAGATACACAATCCTGACAAATACAATCATGTAATTTTAGGTGGCTGGCTCGACAAAGCCGATGGAGTTGTATTTACAAATTGGGAGTTTGGAACGTTCAATCCAAACTATCTTCAAACATCTTTTGGTATGGACTTTGGTTTCTCGATTGATCCTGACGCATTAGCTGAAGTGGCAATCGATGTTAAAAACAAATTGCTATATGTCAAAGAACATATTTACCAACGTGGATTGAAGACTCATGAGCTTAGCAAGATGTTACTCGAAAAGACTAAAGGCGGTTTGATTATAGCAGATAGCGCCGAGCCTAGATTGATTGATGATTTAAGATTTCAGAAGATAAACATCCAAGCGGTTAAGAAAGGAACGATTGAAAGCGGGATTGTAAGGATGCAAGACTTTAAGATAATAGTTGAGCCAAATAGTACGAACATAGCTAAAGAGTTAAACAATTATTGTTATTTGAACAAAGGTTCAAAGCTATATGTGGATAACTGGAATCACATAATAGACGCTATTAGATACAATGTGATATACAACCTTGATAACCCGAGTAGAGGTACCTATGGATTTTACAAAAAAGGTATGTAATTTTACAAATAAATTATATTTATAACCATGCAAGGCTCCATTTACGAAATATTAATAAAGGATTTAAAAACATTGTGCTTATCTCATAAGGCGGTTAAGTCGTTTAGAGTAGGTGATATAAGCGCCATTGAGCAACCGACTGGTAACGATGGGCCAAATACAAATTCGTATGAATACATTGCGGTTCACTTAGTACCATCCACAGCAGTAATGAATGGTCAATCTACTAAATTCGAATTCGACATGGTAGTATTTGACCTTTGCAAAGATGATTTAGAATTACAAGTAATAACACAATCTCAATGTCTTGAAGTAACCCGAGATATTATCAGTAAATTCAACCTTACCGATTGGGAAGGATTTAGATACAATATTCAATTACCAACGACATCAATGATATTTGATGAATCGTTTGTGAATAGCGTGGCTGGTTATACAACACGAATTATAATCGAGGTAATTAGTCCGTTCACACTTTGCGAAAATCCTTTTAATTAATGGATCCGCAAAAGTTATATATTAGACAAGTTACTAAGGCCCTAGAATCATTAGGCCAAGAAATCCTTAACATAATGAAGGCACAAGCGCCAGTAAAAACTGGTAAGCTAAAGCGTTCGATTAGATATAAAGTAGTAACAAAGAACGGCAATCCTGCATTGTCATTTTACTATATCTATTATGGAGTATATGTTGACTTAGGTACTTATAGCAATGCAGATAAAGCAAGCTATGGAATGAGCCAGTTTATAATGCCTAAATGGAATCCGAAGCCAGGTCATACCGGCAAAGGTATATTGCCAAGATATTGGACATCGTTAAGCGCAGACGCAACCGAGTTAATCGAATACTTCGCTAGTAAACTTGAAAAAACAGTAGGAGCTGATATCGTGGAATTATTAACAGGAGTAACAACTAAAACAAGTAGAGCAACATCATGATAAAGAAAATTAACAGCATATCAATTAAGAAATTCATTGAGATTTCAGATTTAATCAAAGACGACGCAAGTATTCACGACCGCATGGAAGTTATCCGAATTGTAAGCGGTTGCGAGATTGATGAAATTAGAATAATACCAGCCAATGTACTTGATGGTATTTGGAATGACTTTGTAAAAAATTGTTTTGATTTGGGTGATGGCTCGATTGATAATATCGTAACCATTGAAGGTATATCGTATGGCTTAATAGACGTTAAGAAATTAAGCGTGGGAGAAATGGCAGACATCGACATTCTAAAAAACCATCCTAAATTAAATTTCAATCTACACAAAATTATGGCTATACTTTATAGACCATTGAAAAGCAAATTACCTTTCGTAGTAGAACCATTTAACCCTGATACATTTGAAGCTCGTGCTGAATTGTTCGCAGAGAAAATGCCCGTTAAGGTGGCATTGAACACGGCAGTTTTTTTTTTAAATATATTGGGCAACTTGAAAGGAGCTATAAAGGACTTTTCGGAGAAACCGAAGGCGGAGAAGAAAAAGAAAATCTTGAGCGTGCTGACATCCGTTGCGCTCGAGGTTGGAATGCGTTTATTTACTACCTTGCTAAAGACGACATCCTCAAAATCGAAGAAGTTACCAAAATAGAATTAATCACGGCTTATAATTTTTTAGCCCACCAAAAGAATAAAAATGATAACAACAATTAATTACGCACCATCTTACCTACAAGGAACATACAATCCGATTATATGGAGTGTTACTAGTGATGAAATAAGTCAACCAAATTTTAGTTATGTGTTTGATGTTTATATCAATTCAACATTTCAAATAAGATTAAAGGTTAAACCAAACCCGAGCGGTGCCGGCATGATTGACATTAGTCAAATTTGTCAAGCTAATTTAAAGAATGATATAATACCTGAAACAACGATTGATACAAGTTTATACTCGTTTATTTTCGCTGATAATACCAATTCAAGTTTAAGAGCGTTTGTAATTTGTGGCGAAGAATACGGCGGTGTGTTATACAATGGAACGGGTGGCATAGGGAATCCAAACTATTATCTATTTGCGAGAACGGTGCAAAATCATTTTAGCATACCAGTGCATGTATGGAATAGTAGTTTAGAGTTTAGACTTCAACAGGATGGAATGTCAAACGGAATTTTAGGGAGTGGTGGTTATGGGATATTACCATCCCGTGGAAAATCATACGATTGGGGTGATGCAATAGCTTATTCAGGCTTAGCATATCCTTTGAATTACGCACCTTTAAAACAAAAGGTTTATTATAATGACATGAATGTATTGAGTTATATAAACTGGACTCAATACCCAAACAACTTAGACGATAGTTATATTGCATTCATGGTATTGAGTTACTTTGATAAGTACGACAATCCGATTGTAACTAACTTACCTATTGAAGTAAGTGCCATGACAGGATTTGCGCAAAAGTTTTCATGTAGTGACGTAGTAGGTAATCAATTAAGCGCTGAATTCGACATCCTTCATGCGCAATGTAGACTAGTATCATTGATTGATATGATTAACGTTTATACTGGGAGTGGGTATATAATGAGCGAAGGAGAATATATTGAAGTTCAAATGTATAATCATGCAAGTGGTAATGGATGTCAAGAGAATATACCTATTACGCAAGTTAGTAGATTTACAATGCTAGAAGATTGCGACACATTATATACTCGTGTTCGATTAAGTTGGTTAAATGATTTAGGCGGTCGTGATTATATGAACTTTACTGCATTCATGGAAAAGGAAACATCGACAACGAATGATAACTACTACCAAGAAACAATGAATTGGTCGGAGCTTAGTCCCGTGCCTACCTACGTATCTATACCAGCATACACATTGCAAACAAAAGGCGGTGATGTTATCTATAATAAGCAAGCAATGACATCGTGGACATTGAACACGGATTGGTTAACACAGGATGAAGTTAACTTACTTGAAGGATTGCAAAAGAGTCCGAATGTTATTGCTTACTTCAATGATAGCGCTTACAACGTTGCGGTACCTTATAGCGTTCGAATAGGTCAAACAAGCTACAAAACAAAGAATATAAAACAAGTAAAATTAGTACAGGGGGAATTTGAGATATTCTTAAACCAAAATCAAAAGATAAATTAATGAGATTATACGTTAAAATTACTAGTGGATTTATCTTATTAGATTTAATTGAGAATAATCCTATAAAATTGAATATGTCAGTAGCTGACATAATGGAACCGACTGCAAACCCATCGACATATTCTCAAACATTCAGAGTTCCAAACACCGCAAACAATAATTTGTTTTTTAAGAGTGCATTTAACATCAATGCACAAAGTTTTGATGCAACTAAAAAGATTGAATCATACATTGAAGATAGCAACGTGACGATTGCCGTTGGTAGTATTCGATTGAGTAATATAATTACAAACAATAGAGATAGGAATGTTGAATATGAGGTTACTTTTTTTGGAGAGGTGTCTGACTTTAGTGCGGCTATTGGTGGGAGCTTTATGAATAGCTTAAACCTTACAGCATACAATCATGTTAAAAGCTATGTTAACGTTGTAGATAGCTGGAGTAAAAACTTATTTTTAGGAGACATTATATATCCTTTGATTGAGTGGGGTTATGATTACTTAGATGGAAGACCAGTACAAAACACATTAGCTTTAAACCATGGAACATTAGCACCAAATGGATTTACAGCCAATAACCATCCATTATCAATAGACCAATTCAAGCCCGTAATTCGTGCGAAGGTTTTATTTGATGCTATCTTTGCAAGTAGTGGATTTACTTATGAAAGTGACTTTATAACTGGTTCAGACTTTACAAGTCAATATATAATTACAGAACAAACCGATACGGCAATAGATAGGAAAACTCCAAAATTTCAAGCGAAATCCTCGGGCGCTTATACATTGAATCAAACATTAGTTAAGATATTATTGCCATTCGAAATTTATGACACGGCAAATTCATTTAATAATAGCACATCAGTTTTCACAGTTCCTTTAACCTTTCAAAATCCTTTAGTAGATTATTTTACTTTTAATATTGCAGGCGGTTATAGACAATTTGCTACAACTACGCCAGTCACTTTTAGTATTCAAGTATTTAACTTAACTACGAATACTATTATAGCAACTCAAAGTTTTACATATACGCCACCAGTACAATATTATCTATATACTTTTAACCATACTTTTAATATTTATAACGCACAAGCCGCAATAAATGAAGAGCTTATTTTTAGAGTAAGTGCGCCATCAATAATTTTAGGGCTTGCATCTATTGAAAATGTTACACTAACTCAAAGTACAACAATTGATAATATCAATGTATTAAATAATTACTTACCAAATAATGTCAAAAATATTGACTTTTTAAAGGCTATTATTGAACGATTTAACCTGGTATTAGAGCCATCCAAAACAATATCAAAACATTTCATAATTACTCCATGGGTGGATTGGGTAGAACAAGGAGCTCAAAGAGATTGGACTGACTTAGTAGATGGTAATGTTGACATCCAAAGTAAACCATTGTTTGAAAGTCAAACGAGGTCAAATACTTTTTTAGATGACGAAGATAGCGATTATGTTAATTACAATTTTCAGTTAGCAACTAAGCGAACTTTTGGGCAATTAGATATTGATAGTCAAAATGAAAATATAGTTGGTAATAAAGTGACACAATCTTTATTTGCGCCAACGCCTTTACTACCGATTGGGAACGCCAGCGCTCAAACCAGCGCTAGTGCAAATCAAAAACTTGCAGCTAAATTTTTAATCCCACACATTGCTAAAGATACAACCACGGAGCGCACTCCGATGGTCCCTAAATTGAGATTAGTTTACTACAATGGAATGGTAGCAGCGCCTTTAGAATGGCACATTAAAAACGATGCGAATACTACTATTCATTGGAATGAATATCCTTTAGTAAGTCAATATAGTATTTTTAATACTACTACATTTAACGACCTTGCGTGGCGTAATACAGCGCCTTTGTGGGCAATAACAGGAGCGGTTACCAACCCACCGATGAGAACGACATCGGATTTGTTTAACAACTACTGGCTAAAGTGGTACAACTTCACTTATGATCCTTATGGTCGAATATTAGAAATGAATATCATTTTAGATTATAGTAATATTTTTGATTTAAGATTTAATGATAAAATATTTATAAAAGATAGTTGGTTCATGGTTAATAAAATAACCGATTATCAAGTTGGGAAAAAAACAAGTTGTAAAGTGGAGTTAGTGCGAGTGGGAGAATCAATATCAATAATACCTTAAAATTAAACTATGGCAAACGAAATAAATATAGGAATAAATACCACGTCAGACCTAAGTGGTTTGAATAAAGTAGATGAAAGTGTAAAGAGTCTAAAAACCCAACTCAAAGAAGCGCAAGCGAATGTAGCTGCATTAAGTGAAAAGTTTGGAGCGACATCACAACAAGCTATTGATGCGGCTAAAAGTGCGGCAGTTTTGAAAGATAAAATCGGTGATGCGAAATCCTTAACCGATGCGTTTAATCCTGATGCTAAATTCAAATCCTTAATGGGTTCATTGACTGGTGTTGCGGGTGGATTTAGTGCGGTCACGGGTGCAATGGGTATTCTAGGCGGTAAAAGTAAAGACGTAGAACAAGCGATTGCAAAAGTGAATCAAGCCATGGCTTTGGCTAGTGGTGTTCAAGCATTGGGTGAAAGTATTGATAGCTTCAAACAATTAGCTGCGGTAATTAGAAGTACGACTATATTTCAAAGAGTTGCAACGGCGGCACAATGGTTATGGAATGCGGCTATGAGTGCGAATCCGATTGGTGCAGTTGTGGTAGCCATTACTGCATTGATAACGGCTGGTTATTTATTAGTAAAAATGTTTCAAAGTTCAAATCAAACTTTGGAAGTATCAAAAGAATCCACTGAAAAAAATACAAAAGCAGTTGAAGAACAAACAAAGAGATTAGAAGAAAGTAGAAAGAAAAAAGAAGAATTACAAGATTACGAATTGCGTTTAATGAAGGCGCAAGGTAAGTCAAGTGAAGCCATTGCAAAACGTGCCATCGTTATTGCAAAAGAGAATGAAGCTGAAGCGTGGAAAAATTACCACTTAAAAAAGAATACGTTGGAGATGTACAAAAATACCATCGCAACGCATGACGCAACGCAAGCTGAATTAGATAGAAAACTTGCATTAGAGGGAGCGTTTACCTCACAAAGAGCTATATATTTACAAGATAAAAAAGAAAATGAGGTAAGATTAAAAAATGCTAAAGAAAATCTAAATGGTGCTATAATTGCTTATAATTCATCAGTTAAAGATGTTAACGATGCGCAAGCAAAGACTTTAAAAACACAACAAGAATTAGTAATATTAAAAGCGCAACAAGAAACGGATGCAAATAAAGCTGCATTAGATAGACAAAAAGAACAAAATAATAAGTTAGCAGAACAAAGAAAGTCAGAACAAGAAAAAGTAAAAGAACAAAATAAAAAAAATAAAGAAGACGATGCACAATTTATAAAAGGATTAAACGCAGAAGCTGAAAATCTTGCAGCAGATACAGAAGAAAAGAAAGAAGAAATAAGACATCTAGCAGATGAAAAAAGAATCAAACAAATAAAGGATGCAAGCGAAAGAGCAAAGGCTTTAAAAGTTGAAGAAGATAATCATGAAAAAAGATTAACAGAAGCTAGAGAAAAAGACCAAGAAGCGGCTTACCAAAATGAAGTAAAATTACAAAACGAAAAGGATGCTGGATTTGAAGAAGATTTGCAAAAGCAATTAGCTCACTATGAAGCGTTATTAGCTATACAACAAAAGTATGGTAAGAATACAGTTGAAACTACAATCCAAATTGATAAGACTAAAGAAGATGTAAACAAAAAAGAATATGAGAAACAATTAGAATTATTAAATAATCAATACGCAAATCTTGACAATGATTTAGAAAAGAAAAAAGAATATAATGAAAAACTTTTAGTACTTCAAAAAACATTTAAGGAAAAAACGATTGAAACAGAACAAGAACTTGCAAAAACTCAAAAAGAAATTGATGAGAAAAAATTAGCAGATAGAGAAAGCAATATAAGTGCATTAGGTTCGATTGCGCAAACGGCTGCAAATATTGGTAGTTTCATTGCGGATAGATTAAAAGGCGATAATGTTAAAGATAAAGATAGACAAAAAACAGCGGTAAGAGTAGGAGCGGCAAGCTCGATAGCTGGTGTTATAGGACAAACAGCAGCAGCTAACGCTGGTTTCTTAGCAAATCCAGCATCGGTGTCGACTTTAGGACTAGCAGCAGCCGCTCCGATTGCAGCAAGTATCGCATCAAGTACGATTGCCATTGCTAATATCTTAGCGCAAAAAAACAAAGCCATTGCAGAAATAGACAACGCAACGGATAGTGCCAATTCTAGTGGTGGCAAAGCGACATCCAAATTCGCAACGGGTGGATTGGTTACTGGTATGGGTACTTCAACAAGTGATAGTATCATTGCTAATTTATCAAATGGTGAATCGGTAATTAATGCGAAATCGACTGCAATTTTTGGCAATTTACTTTCAAATATCAATCAAGCTGGTGGCGGTGTGGCGTTCGGCAATCAAAATAACGCAAATCCGATATTTAAGACGTATGTCGTAGCTTCTGAAATGACAAGTCAAATAGAAGCCAATTTAAAACTTAAACAAATAGCACGTTTATAATGAATAGAAAATTAATAGAATTAGTAATTAGCGATGAAGGTGGAGTGGATAAAATTTCACTCGTTGAAGAGCCGGCCATTGAAGTAGACTTCATGTACTTCAAAAAAGAAACTGAAAAGTATAGGTTTGATAATGATTTGCAAATTGTTATAGGGCCAGCCATGATACCAGATTTAAAAATAATTCGAGTTGACGACAATGGGAATTATTACGATGTAATATTTAGCAAAGAAACTATTTTGAAGATTGCTAAAAAATTCATGAAAGAAGCTCGCACAAATGACATCAATCAAGACCATGAGAATGTTAAGAAAACAGGTACCTACGTTTATGAATCTTGGATAGTAGAAGATGAAAACGATAAGGCTATTCAGAAATATGGCTACGATGTACCAGTAGGAACGTGGATGGTAAGCATGCAAGTAGAAGACAAAGAGACATGGCAAAGAGTTAAGAACGGAGAGTTAAAAGGCTTTAGTGTTGAAGGTGTGTTTGAGGAGTATGAGAATGAGGAGTTATTTAACAAGATAAAAGGGATCATTGAATTTGACGAAGATAAGGCCATCGAACTTGCGAAGACTTTAGGTATCAAAGCAAGTGAGCTTCATGAGTTTGAGGTTGTAGAATACGATGAAAATTTTATCCCACCACAAGGATATAAAGAAGGATTGACGGTCTACAAGTACGATGGGCCACCTGCAGAAAGGATCTTTTGTAGAACGATGTTATCTTTAGAAACGTTTTTTACATTCGAGGAAATTAGAGCAATCGCACAGGCGCCAGTTAACCCTGGCTTCGGGCCACGTGGTACGGATATTTATGATATATGGAAATATTCAGGTGGTGCAAATTGCAAACATTTTTGGCGTAAATATTACATCAATGCAAAAGAGAAAGTAATTAATAAAGGTAAAGCGCCAGGGCTTGCGGGAACGGCTCCATATGACCAACCCAATCATGGTTTCTTACCCGATAATAAATAAATAGTTATTCACATAAATTGTTAAAAACTTTAAATTAAATATATACCAATATGTACAAGATTAAATTAAACCAAATTAGAGCACTACTAGGCGTAGAAGTGTCTTTAGAAAAATTAATTTTAGTTGATGGAACTGAATTATCTACTGAAAAATTAGAAGTAGGTTACCCAGTTTTTGACGCTGAAAATAACCCAGTTGGAGCTGGAGAGCACACATTAGTAGACGGAACTATTTTCATGACAGATGAATTAGGCGTAATTACTGAAGTAGTAAGAATGCCAGAAGCTGAAATGCCTGAAGTTGAAGCACCAGTTGAAGTATCAATTGAAGCATCTAGCGAAGCTCCATCGGTTGATCCTTTGCAATTAGTTTATGAATCAATTAGCGAATTAGGAACTGAAATCGCTACTTTGAAAGAAAGAGTAAACTCATTTTCAAAAGCGCCAGCGGTTGCACCAATTAAAAAAACTGATAACGAAGTTATCGAAACAACATTTTCAAGATTAGAAAAATT
>Ga0114979_10002290_pt1 | contig 12948 bp, 8 predicted proteins | sample S_140625_EF_Meta_FD_87315 | JGI IMG/M metagenome (GOLD analysis project Ga0114979, IMG submission 87315) | Freshwater microbial communities from Lake Simoncouche, Canada to study carbon cycling - S_140625_EF_MetaG | ecosystem: Environmental > Aquatic > Freshwater > Lake | place: Lake... | reverse complement strand
TAGCACTGTCGTTATCGCCGCTGTTAACGTCGTCTTGCCGTGGTCAACGTGACCGATTGTCCCCACGTTTACGTGGGGCTTGGTCCGCTCAAATTTCTCTTTTGCCATTTCCGCCTCTTGTCAGTTAGTTTTTTACAGTTTACAAATTATTTCGCTTTAGCTGCAATTACAGCTTCCGCAACGTTTTTAGGTGCTTCAGCATAATGCTTAAATTCCATGGTGTATGTCGCTCGACCCTGAGTAAGTGAGCGCAGCCCCGTAGAGTATCCAAACATCTCCGCCAATGGAACTTCAGCGCGCACAATTTTGCCGCCACCCCCAGCAATATCATCCATGCCTTGCAAAATTCCGCGGCGAGATGAAAGGTCACCCATCACGTTACCCATGAAATCTTCCGGTGTTTCTACTTCTACGGCCATCATTGGCTCAAGCAGAACAGGACTTGCCCGTCGCATACCGTCTTTAAAAGCCATTGACCCTGCCATCTTGAAGGCGTTTTCATTCGAGTCGACATCGTGATACGAACCAAAGAATAGCGTAACCTTAATATCAACCACGGGATAACCAGCCAATACTCCACTATTTAGTGTTTCAGTAATACCCTTATCAACTGCCGGTATGTATTCGCGTGGCACAACCCCACCCTTAATCGCGTCTACAAACTCATAACCCTTGCCTGGAGCTTGTGGCTCTAGCTTTAGAACTACGTGCCCATACTGACCACGCCCTCCAGATTGCTTGACAAACTTGCCCTCTATTTCTTCGCAAACTTTGCGGATAGTCTCTCGGTATGCAACTTGTGGCTTACCAACAGTAGCTTCAACGCCAAACTCGCGGCGCATTCTATCCACTAAAATTTCCAGATGTAACTCACCCATACCGGAAATAATTGTCTGACCTGACTCTTCATCCGTTTTTACCCGAAATGACGGGTCTTCTTGGGCCAAACGGTTTAAAGCAATTCCCATTTTTTCCTGGTCTACTTTTGTTTTAGGCTCAACCGCTTGCGAAATCACCGGCTCAGGAAATATCATTCTTTCTAAAACAATGATTGCTGCTGGGTCACACAAGGTCTCCCCAGTGGTTGCATCCTTTAAACCAACTGCAGCAGCGATGTCCCCAGCACGTACTTCTTTAATCTCTTCGCGCTGGTTGGCATGCATTTGCAAGATTCGACCAATTCGCTCTTTCTTACCTTTAATTGGGTTATAAATCGTATCACCAGAGTTAATAACTCCTGAATAAACTCTAAAGAAAATTAGCTGCCCAACAAACGGATCCGTCATGATCTTAAATGCTAATGCCGAAAACTTTTCGTCATCAGCCGCACGGCGCTCGCCCTGCTCACCGTTTTCAAGCTCCCCGGTCACTGGTGGAATATCAACGGGTGCTGGCATGTAATCAATCACTCCGTCAAGCATGGCTTGAACACCCTTGTTTTTAAAAGCCGAGCCGCACATCATTGGCACGATTTCACCGGCCAAAGTTCTTGCGCGAAGCGCCGCTTTAATTTCTTCCTCGGTCAATACTTCACCACTCAAATACTTATCCATTAATTCTTCGGATGATTCTGCAGCAGCTTCAACCATCTTTTCATGCCACTCATTTGCCAGCTCTAGCAATTCGGGAGCAATCTCTTCATAATTAAATTTAACGCCCTGAGATTCCTCATCCCAAATGATTGATTTCATTTTGACAAGGTCAACTACACCACGAAAACCCTCTTCAGCACCAATTGGGATCTGAATAGGAATTGGGTTAGCCTTCAGACGTGCGCGCATTTGATCGTAAACTTTAAAAAAGTTAGCGCCCGTGCGGTCCATCTTGTTAACGAAAGCCAACCGAGGGACTCCATACTTGTTAGCTTGTCGCCAAACAGTTTCTGATTGTGGCTGCACACCACCAACTGCACAATAAACCATGCAGGCGCCATCAAGGACGCGCATCGAGCGCTCAACCTCAATTGTAAAATCAACGTGTCCAGGTGTGTCAATAATGTTGATACGGTGTTCAGGATAGTTACCAGCCATACCCTTCCAAAATGCAGTTGTGGCAGCGGATGTAATAGTAATTCCGCGTTCTTGCTCTTGCTCCATCCAATCCATAGTGGCAGCGCCATCATGCACCTCGCCAATTTTATGGTTAACTCCGGTATAAAACAAAATACGCTCTGTCGTGGTGGTTTTTCCAGCATCAATATGCGCTGAAATTCCAATATTACGATAACGCTCGATGGGGGTCTTTCGTGCCACAATGTCCTCTATTAATTACGCGAATTTAGAAACGGAAATGCGAAAAGGCTTTATTTGCTTCAGCCATGCGATGAACTTCATCACGCTTTTTCATTGCACCGCCACGGCCTTCAGATGCCTCTAGCAATTCATTAGCCAATCGTTGAGCCATGGATTTTTCACTACGTTTTTTAGCCGCCTCTCTAAGCCAGCGCATTGCCAAAGCTAAGCGTCGTGATGGCCGAACTTCGACCGGTACTTGATAGTTTGCGCCGCCAACTCGGCGACTTTTCACTTCAACCATTGGCTTCACGTTGCCCATAGCTACAGAAAATATATCGAGTGGGACTTTGTTCGCTTTTTTCTCAATATGGTCAAAAGCGCCATAAACAATTCTTTCTGCAACGGACTTTTTACCGTCAAGCATCAGAACGTTCATAAACTTGGCAACTTCGACATTCCCAAATTTTGGATCAGGAAGTATTTCTCTTTTTGGTACTTCTCTACGACGTGGCATAAATGCTCCTTCTTTTCAGTTGGGAAAATTCCCTTGATCACACTACTAACCCAAAATTATTTCGGTCGGAGTGATCACTTACTTGGTAAATTGGCTTATGCCTATTTACCTATCTCACCAGGAAGTTACGCTTTCTTGGCCTTCTTAGCGCCATACTTCGAACGCGACTGTTTACGATCTTTAACACCTTGCAAGTCTAGTGATCCACGCACAATGTGATAACGCACACCCGGCAAATCCTTTACACGACCACCACGAATTAAAACAACCGAGTGCTCTTGAAGATTATGTCCCTCACCACCAATGTAGGAAATTACTTCAAATCCATTGGTTAAACGAACTTTGGCAACTTTACGTAAGGCAGAATTCGGCTTTTTTGGCGTGGTTGTATATACCCGCGTGCAAACACCACGGCGCTGAGGGCTATTTTGAAGCGCAGGGCTCTTGCTCTTAACGACTAAGCTTGTGCGTGGCTTTTTTAGCAACTGGTTAATTGTTGGCATAACTTACTTTCAAAATGCTTTACTTTTCAATTTGTTTAGTCAATCGTGATCCAAATAAATTTGGGAAACGGGTTTCACAGAACCTAGCATTCTAGACTGTGTTTAAAGAATCGTCAAGAACCCTGTAGGGATTCTTGACAAATTCCTTACTTACTCTGCATCTGCTACGGGTGTTTCCTCCGGCACGGTTGAGACAAAGGCCTCCTCCACAGCTATCGTGTTTGCACGGTCACGCTCAAACTGTTCACGTACTTTACGAGCTTTTCGATAAGACAAGCCCGTTCCAGCTGGGATCAAACGACCAATAATGACGTTTTCTTTTAGGCCACGCAAGGTGTCCTTTTTGCCCATAATTGCTGCTTCTGTGAGAACTCGCGTCGTTTCTTGGAAAGATGCCGCCGAAATAAAGCTATCCGTTGATAGGGATGCTTTTGTTATTCCCAGAAGAACGTTTTCATATAATGCTGGGCGCTTACCCTCTGCAATTACACGGTCATTCTCATCGAATAACTTCGAGCGCTCTACCTGCTCGCCAGTAATAAAGTTTGTTTCACCAGCATCAACAACTTGTACGCGACGCAACATTTGCCGAACGATCACCTCAATGTGCTTATCATTAATCTTCACACCTTGCAGGCGATATACGTCTTGTACTTCATCAACGATGTAAATAGCTAACTCTTCAATACCCTTCAGATTTAAGATATCGTGCGGATCAGCAGGTCCTTCAACAATCATTTCACCTTTGTTGACAACCTGACCATCATGCACTAATACTTGTTTTTCTTTAGCAATCAAGAACTCGTTACTCTCACCATCCATATCGGTAATTACTAAACGCTGCTTACCTTTGGTCTCCTTACCAAACGAGACAGTACCTGTAACCTTGGCCAAGACAGCCGCATCTTTTGGTGAGCGCCCCTCAAAAAGCTCTGCAACGCGTGGTAAACCGCCAGTGATGTCACGTGTTTTTTGTGACTCAATTGGAATACGTGCTAAAACCTCACCCTGAACTACCGTCTGACCGTCTTTAACAGTAATTAGCGCGCCAAACTGCAAGCCAATAGTTACTGGATGATCTGTTCCAGCAATCTTTACCTCAGCACCTTTAGCGTCTAATATTTTGATAATTGGACGTATCCCTTTGGCAGCTGCACTTCGGCGCTTACCATCAATAACAACTAGCGTAGATAAGCCAGTTACGTCATCGACCTGCTTAGCAACAGTTACACCCTCTTCAACATTTTCAAAATGAATCTGGCCAGCAAACTCAGAAATAATTGGTCGTGTCAACGGATCCCATGTCGCTAAACTTGCGCCCGCTTTCACTACACCGCCATCACCAACCAATAAATTTGCGCCGTAAGGTACTTTATGACGCTCGCGCTCACGACCATGGTCATCTGTTATTAAAGCTTCTCCAGATCTTGAAATAACTACCTGTTCACCTTTGGCATTAGAGATATATCTCATCGAAGATGAAAAACGAACTACTCCGCTTGACTTAGCTTCTACATTGCTAACCACGAGTGCGCGCGAGGCTGCGCCACCAATATGGAAGGTCCGCATGGTTAACTGTGTGCCAGGCTCGCCAATCGATTGCGCCGCAATCACACCCACAGCTTCACCAACGTTCACTAGTCCACCACGACCCAAATCACGGCCATAGCACTTGGCGCATAAGCCGTAGCGTGTCTTACATGATAAAACTGTTCTAACCTTCACTTCATCTAAGCCAGAGGCGACAATTTCATCAACCATATCCTCGTCTAACAAAATGTCATGGCTCACAATGACAGCATTCGTATCCGGATGAACCACATCACCAATACATACCCGACCTAAAATACGATCACGCAAGGCCTCAATGATTTCCCCACCCTCTACTAATGCTTTCATAGTAACGCCATCGATGGCGCCGCAATCATCCTCAATAACGACTAGGTCTTGTGTCACATCACATAAGCGACGAGTCAAATAACCGGAATTGGCCGTCTTTAAAGCTGTATCGGCAAGACCCTTACGCGCCCCGTGCGTAGAAATGAAGTACTGTAAAACATTTAATCCCTCGCGGAAATTAGCAGTAATGGGAGTCTCAATAATCGAACCATCTGGCTTGGCCATCAAACCCCGCATACCAGCAAGCTGTCGAATCTGCGCAGCTGAGCCGCGAGCGCCAGAATCAGCCATCATATAAATCGCATTAAAAGACTCTTGTTTTACCTCTTTACCGTGTCGATCATTTACTGTTTGCTGAGACAATTGTTCCATCATCGCTTTACCGACTTGATCACCCGCCGCACCCCAGATATCGACCACATTGTTATATCGCTCTTGGTTCGTGACAAGCCCTGACTGATATTGTTTTTCGTACTCTTTCACCTTATTTGATGCATCAGTAATAATTTTTTCTTTTTGTAAAGGAATCAACATATCATCAATTGCAATTGAAATTCCTGCCTTTGTTGCTAAACGAAAGCCCGATTGTAATAACCGATCTGCAAAAATAACTGTTTCACGTAAACCACATTTACGAAATGAAGTATTAATTAATCGTGAAATTTCTTTTTTCTTCAGGGGCTTATTGATGTTCTCAAAAGCCATTCCTTTAGGAAGAATTTCTGACAAAATTGCTCTTCCAACAGATGTCTGGATTAAGGTCGTTTTTTTCTGAAAACGTGCATCACCTTCTGCGTTCTTATCGATGATGTCCCACTCATTGATTCGCACAGAAATCCGGCTAGCCATCTCTACCTGACCAGCATCATACGCCCTTAATAGTTCCGAAATATCTGCAAAAACCATGCCTTCGCCCTTGGCATTAATTTTGTCTCGAGTCGCATAGTAAAGACCTAAAACAATATCTTGCGAGGGCACAATTGATGGCTCTCCGTTTGCAGGGAAAAGGACATTATTGGAGGCGAGCATTAAAGTGCGCGCTTCCATTTGCGCCTCTAACGATAGAGGTACGTGCACAGCCATTTGATCACCATCAAAGTCTGCATTAAACGCAGCGCAAACTAATGGATGCAACTGAATCGCCTTACCTTCAATCAGTAAGGGCTCGAAAGCTTGTATACCTAGTCGGTGCAAAGTCGGCGCCCGGTTTAACATGACTGGGTGCTCGCGAATAACCTCTTCTAGAATATCCCAAACGATTGGCGTTTGATTCTCAACTTCTTTTTTGCAGCCTTAATCGTTGTAGCTATACCAAGCGTTTCGAGTTTGTTAAAAATAAATGGCTTAAACAACTCTAACGCCATCAGCTTGGGTAGCCCGCACTGGTGAAGCTTTAGACTTGGTCCCACTACGATTACTGAGCGTCCAGAATAGTCTACGCGCTTACCGAGTAAATTTTGACGGAAACGACCACCCTTACCTTTAATCATTTCAGCAAGAGATTTGAGCGGACGCTTGTTAGCGCCAGTCATCGCTTTGCCTCGGCGACCGTTATCAAGTAAGGAGTCTACCGCTTCTTGTAACATTCTTTTTTCATTTCGCACAATAATTTCTGGCGCGCGTAATTCTAAGAGTTTCTTTAATCGATTATTTCGGTTAATAACTCGTCGATATAAGTCATTCAAATCGGACGTGGCAAATCGCCCACCATCCAGGGGCACTAATGGACGTAACTCGGGAGGTAATACCGGCAGAACATCTAAAATCATCCAATCAGGTTTAATCCCAGAGCTTTGAAACGCCTCTAAAACTTTCAATCTTTTGGCAAATTTCTTAATCTTTGCATCGCTACCGGTCGCTTTTAAATCTGCGCGTAAGGTTTCTACTTCACGCTCAATGTGAATACTTCTGAGAAGCTCCCGAATTCCTTCCGCTCCCATCGTCGCAGTAAAAGCGCCTTCACCATGTTCCTCAGCCTTGGCAATGAATTCGTCTTCAGACATAATCTGGCCACGCTTCATTACACCATCAGGGGTTAAGCCTGGGTCGACAACAACATAAGCTTCAAAGTAAAGAACGCGCTCAATATCCCGAAGCGTCATGTCTAAAACCATACCCAAACGGGATGGCAAAGATTTCAGAAACCAAATATGCGCAACTGGAGCGGCAAGGTCAATGTGGCCCATGCGCTCTCGCCTGACTTTAGATAGAGTTACCTCTACCCCACACTTCTCGCAAATAACCCCGCGAAACTTTAAGCGTTTATATTTACCACACAAGCACTCGTAGTCTTTAATTGGTCCAAAAATCTTTGCGCAAAACAAACCGTCGCGCTCAGGCTTAAAGGTTCTATAGTTAATTGTTTCTGGTTTACGAACCTCTCCATACGACCAAGAGCGGATTTTTTCAGGCGAGGCAAGTCGAATCGTAATTGCATCGAACTGCTCTTCCCCATGCGTTTGTTTAAATAAATCCAGCAATGCTTTCATATTAGTTACGCTCCATATCGATATCAATACCCAACGATCTGATTTCTTTTACCAAAACGTTGAAGGATTCAGGCATTCCAGCTTCGATGCTGTGTTCACCTTTGACGATGTTTTCATAAACCTTGGTACGCCCATTGACGTCATCGGATTTAACGGTAAGCATCTCTTGTAAGACGTACGAGGCGCCGTATGCTTCAAGTGCCCAAACTTCCATCTCACCAAATCGCTGACCACCAAATTGCGCTTTACCGCCCAAAGGTTGTTGTGTAACTAGTGAGTATGGCCCAGTTGAGCGAGCATGCATCTTATCGTCAACTAAGTGATGCAGTTTTAGGACATGCATTACACCAACCGTCACATTGCGCTCAAAAGGATCTCCCGTTTGACCATCAAACAGCTTCATTTGTTGACGAGAGGCATTCATACATAAAGGCCCAGCAACCTCCTCTGGATATGCAAGCTCAAGCATCTTGGCAATTTCAGCCTCTGTTGCTCCGTCAAAAACCGGCGTAGCAAATGGCGAGCCTTGGCGAAGATTTTTAGCAAGTTCCAAAATTTCATCATCAGAAAGACTATCTAAATCCTCTACACGACCGGTCTCATTGTATAAATTAGCTAAAAATTTACGCAACTCTTGAATCTTAGCTTGTGCTTGCAACATCGCATCAATTCGCTTGCCGATTCCAAGTGCAGCCCATCCCAAATGGGTTTCTAAGATTTGTCCAACATTCATTCGAGAAGGAACGCCAAGTGGGTTTAATACGATGTCTACCGGAGTTCCATCAGCCATATATGGCATATCTTCTTCCGGCGCAATCTTTGAGACCACACCCTTATTGCCATGGCGACCAGCCATCTTATCGCCCGGCTGTAAGCGCCGCTTCACAGCGAGATAGACCTTCACCATTTTAGTTACTCCTGGCTGTAATTCATCACCCTGAGTTAACTTGCGCTGCTTTTCAGAGAAGGCTTCATCAAACTGTTTCCGCTTCGTTTCAATCGACTCTTTAATCGCTTCAGCTTGACTAGCTAAATCTTCATCAGCTAAGCGAACATCAAACCAATGATATTTCTCAACACTGGCCAAATAATCCGCGGTGATTTTTGAACCTTTTGCCAACTTCTGAGGTCCACCGTTAGCAGATTTATTTAATAGTAATTTTTCTAAACGACTAAAAGCATCACCTTCTACAATTCGCAACTGATCATTTAAGTCAAGTCTATAACGCTGCAACTCCTCTTGGATGATCGATTGTGCTCGTTGATCGCGCTCAACACCTTCTCGCGTAAACACTTGTACATCGATGACTGTTCCGGTCATTCCAGACGGAACGCGCAAAGAAGTATCTTTCACATCAGAGGCTTTTTCACCAAAGATGGCGCGTAGGAGCTTTTCTTCCGGGGTTAATTGCGTCTCACCCTTTGGAGTCACTTTACCAACTAACACATCGCCCGCCTCTACTTCGGCGCCAATATAGACGATACCACTCTCATCAAGGCGGCCTAATTGCGACTCTGCTAAATTGGAGATATCTCTAGTGATGTCTTCAGAACCCAACTTAGTATCCCGAGCTACAACAGATAGTTCCTCAATGTGGATGGATGTATACCGATCAGCGGCAACTACTTTTTCTGAAATTAAGATCGAATCCTCGAAGTTATAACCATTCCAAGGCATAAATGCGACGGTCATATTTTGACCCAGCGCCAGCTCGCCTAAATCTGTCGACGCGCCGTCCGCGACCACATCTCCGCGGACGATCTTGTCGCTAACCTTCACGATTGGACGTTGGTTAATATTGGTGTTTTGATTTGAACGCGTATATTTAATTAGGTTATAAATATCCACGCCAACTTCTCCAGCAGCCGTTTCGTCATCATTCACTCGAATAACTATTCGATTAGCATCTACATAATCAACGACGCCACCACGGGTTGCCATAACAACCGTCCCCGAATCGACCGCTACAGTGCGCTCAAGCCCTGTACCGACTAATGGCTTATTCGGCCTTAAGCACGGCACAGCCTGACGTTGCATGTTTGCACCCATTAACGCTCGGTTAGCATCATCATGCTCTAAGAAAGGCACTAAAGAAGCAGCCGCAGATACAATTTGGCTAGGCGCAACATCAATATAATTGATGCGCTCCGGAGTTACCATTTTGGTCTCACCGGCTTCACGAGATGAAACGAGCTCATCTAATAAAGTCCCCTTGGCATCAATTGCCGCATTGGCCTGTGCAATAACATACTTAGCCTCTTCAATAGCAGATAGATATTCAACCTGATCCGTCACCTTACCGGCTACCACCTTTCTATAAGGCGTCTCTAAGAAACCATGTTCGTTTAAGCGGGCAAATAAAGCCAAAGAGTTAATTAAGCCAATATTTGGCCCTTCTGGGGTTTCAATCGGACAGACTCGCCCATAGTGCGTGGGATGAACGTCGCGCACTTCAAAACCAGCTCGCTCACGAGTTAATCCACCAGGCCCTAAGGCAGAAATTCGGCGTTTATGCGTAATTTCTGACAACGGGTTGGTTTGATCCATAAACTGGGATAACTGTGAAGAACCAAAAAACTCACGAATGGCTGATGAAATAGGCTTACTATTAATTAAATCATGCGGCATTAAGTTTTCGGTTTCAGCCTGGCCCAGACGCTCCTTTACTGCCCGCTCGACTCGGGCTAATCCTGCCCTAAACTGATTCTCAGTCAATTCCCCAACGCAGCGGACGCGACGATTACCAAGATGGTCTATATCGTCTACTTCACCTTTACCATTTCGCAAGTTTACTAAGAGCTTAATCGAATCAAGAATATCCTCATTCGATAGAACCATAGAGCCTTCCATTTCGGAACGACTCAAACGACTATTAACCTTCATTCGACCCACTCGGGATAAATCGTAAGTGTCCTCATTAAAGAAGAGTCTCTGAAATAACGCCTCTACTGCATCTTCTGTGGGTGGCTCCCCAGGCCGCATCATTCTGTAAATAGCAATCCTTGCAGCCATTTGATCGGCAATCTCATCTACTCGCAATGTCTGAGAAATATACGCACCTTGATCTAAATCATTCGTGTATATAGTCTCAATTTTTTGAATGCCGGCTTCTCTCAATTTGGCAAGAATATCCTCACTAATTTCATCATTTGCATGCGCTAAGACTTCGCCAGTTTCTTCATCAACAATATTTTTGGCCAATACTCTACCAATTAAATACTCATCCGGTGAGTGAATCATTTGCGTTTTAGCTGCTTCTAGCTCTCGTATGTGCTTAGCATTAATCCGCTTATCCTTTTGCACCACTACCACACCGTTACGATCCAAAATATCAAATCTGGCGACTTCGCCACGCAACCGTTCCGGGACAAACTCTACTGAAACGCCATCATTGGAGATTTCAATGTGATCAAATTGAAAGAAGTTCGCCAAGATTTGCTCATCATTTAAACCTAAGGCCTTGAGCAAAATAGAAACCGGCATCTTCCGGCGACGGTCAACCCTAAAATATAAAATATCTTTTGGGTCAAATTCAAAGTCTAACCAAGATCCGCGATAAGGAATAACTCTCGCAGAAAAAAGCAACTTTCCTGAACTGTGTGTTTTACCCTTATCATGCTCAAAAAATACGCCAGGTGAACGATGTAACTGAGAAACGATAACTCGCTCAGTACCGTTAATGACGAATGAGCCCGTATCGGTCATTAATGGGATCTCACCCATATAGACTTCTTGCTCTTTAATTTCTTTTACTTTGGTCGGGGCTTCGCGATCGTTAATAATCAATCGGACCTTTGCACGAAGAGCCGAGTGAAAGGTCAATCCCCTCTGTTGACACTCCTTGACATCAAATGGCGGAGCTGCCAACTGATATGACACGTACTCCATTCTAGCAAAGCCATTGTTAGACACAATGGGAAATATTGACGAAAATGCCGCTTGCAAACCCTCGTTTAAACGAGTGTGAGACGGTACTTTCTCTTGCAAAAACTTGCTATAAGACTCAAGTTGCGTAGTTAATAAATAGGGTACCTGATGGTTATTCAGGCGCTTAGCAAAGCTCTTACGGATGCGCTTGCGTTCGGTGAAGCTATAAGCCATGTCATCTCCGAATTCGGCGACTGTTCAAAGATTTGGTGGTTGGCCTCTACCAACCTCTGGCGGACAGCACGCACATCGGCGCGCCCGACCAAACTTGCCTACTGCAGTCGTATCAGAAGGCAAACTAGATCACTCAATAAATGATCTAGTTTGGCTACTAACCAAACCAAATGCTCCAATTAGCGCTCAGACTAATCGGAGCTTAGATTTATTTGAGTTCTGCTTTTGCGCCAGCATCTTCTAGTTTCTTCTTGGCGTCTTCTGCAGCCGCCTTGTCAACACCTTCTTTGATTGGCTTTGGAGCCCCATCTACTAGGTCTTTCGCTTCTTTTAGGCCTAGTCCTGTAATTTCACGCACAGCCTTAATGACAGAAACCTTATTGGGGCCTACTTCTGCGAGAATCACATTGAACTCTGTTTGCTCTTCGGCAGCAGCGGCGCCGCCTGCGCCACCCGGTGCAGCAACTGCCATTGCAGCAGCTGAAACGCCAAACTTTTCTTCAAATGCCTTTACTAAGTCATTTAAATCCATTACGGACATACTTCCTACTGCTTCGATAATTTCTTCTTTAGTTATTGCCATGTTAAAACTCCTGATAGGTTTAATTGTTAATACGCCAAGCTATTACGCTGCAGGCGCTTCTTCTGATTTCTGGGCAGCAACCGCTCCAAGCACTCGAGCCATACTCGAGACTGGAGCTAGCATTACGCCTAGTAACATCGCCAACAACTCATTACGCCCAGGTATAGAGGCCAAGGCTTTTACACCATTCGCATCTAATGTCTTGCCGTTAAATGAGCCTGCTTTAATTACGAGGGCATCCTTTGTTTTAGAAAAGTCATTTAAAACTCTTGCTGAAGCAATTGGATCTGCCGAAATACCATAAATCAATGGGCCAGTCATCGACTCACCCAGCGCTTCGAATTGTGTTCCTTGTACAGCTCGACGAGCTAGTGTATTTTTCAATACCCGCAGATATACTCCCTCTGCTCTAGCGTTCGCGCGTAACTTGGTTAATTCGCCCACTGGTATGCCTCGATACTCGGCGAGAATAATGGTCTGAGCTTGAGCTACTTGAGCACCAATATCAGCCACCACCGCTTTTTTGTCGTTCAAATTTAAAGGCATTTAATACTCCGTTATTCCCTATGCATCTAGGGGGTTGAACATCAGCGAATTCTTTACAGGTTCGCCATCTACGTTGGT
>Ga0114979_10002289_pt1 | contig 12954 bp, 9 predicted proteins | sample S_140625_EF_Meta_FD_87315 | JGI IMG/M metagenome (GOLD analysis project Ga0114979, IMG submission 87315) | Freshwater microbial communities from Lake Simoncouche, Canada to study carbon cycling - S_140625_EF_MetaG | ecosystem: Environmental > Aquatic > Freshwater > Lake | place: Lake... | reverse complement strand
TATGAAAGCAATCTTTGGTGTTTTTTTGATGACAGTGACTCTTGCTGTCAACGCTGCCGACGATCAAGCCAAAGCATCAGTGCAGGCAAGCAAACCTGCGCTCACAGTGAATGTTGTTACCCCAACACAGCTTGAGATCAACCAGCAAGTGGTGGCCAATGGCTCCCTCTCGGCCTGGCAAGAGGCTGTCATTGGCGCAGAAGCCAATGGTTTAAAAATTACCGAAGTGCGCGTCAACGTGGGTGACCGCGTGAAGCAAGGCGAAGTCATTGCCGTCCTGCAATCAGACACTTTAAAAGCAGAATTGGCCCAAGCTGAAGGCTCCTTGGCCGAGGCTATGGCCAGTGCCTTAGAAGCACGTGTGCAAACAGATAGAGCAAAATCGCTGCAACAGCAGGGATTTTTTAGCAATGCACAATTAAGCCAAGCGTTGGCAAACGATGCCATTGCCCAAGCTCGTGTTCAATCGGCACGTGCTTCAGTTCAATTGCAAACTGTTAGATTGTCCCAAACTCAGGTCAAGTCACCCGATGCGGGCGTCATTTCTAGCCGTCAAGCCACCGTGGGTAGCGTAGTCAATGCGGGCACAGAGTTATTTCGACTCATTCGGCAAGGCCGACTTGAATGGCGCGCCGAAGTCAATGCGTCTGATCTTGGTCGAATTAAAGTTGGCTCTCCTGTGAAAGTGACCGCTGCCAGCGGGCAAGTGTTACAAGGCAAGGTTCGCATGGTGGCACCGTCTGTGGATGCACAAACCCGCAATGCCTTGGTGTACGTTGACTTGTCGGATCAAATTGGCTCTGCCCGAGCAGGTATGTATGCCAAAGGTGAAATTGTGCTGGGTCAAAGCAAGGCCATGACTGTGCCTCAAACTGCTGTGGTTGTAAGAGACGGTTTCAGTTACGTTTATACCGTGGGTTCTGACAGCAAAGTGACACAAACCAAAGTTCAAACGGGACGTTTGAGCGGGGATCGACAAGAAATACTCAGTGGCTTGAAATCAGATGAGCGAGTGGTCGTCAGCGGAGGCGCTTTTCTAAACTCAGGTGACACAGTGCGCGTGGTCAATACAGTTCCTGCTTCCAAATAAAAGGCAGACACGATGTTGAACGTCTCCTCTTGGTCCATCAAAAACCCTATTCCAGCGGTCATGCTGTTTGTACTGCTCACAGTAGCAGGACTCATTGCGTTTGGTTCTATGAAGGTGCAGAACTTTCCAGATCTAGACCTGCCCACCATTACCGTGACTGCCAACTTGCCAGGTGCAGCGCCTACCCAGCTAGAAACCGATGTGGCCCGCAAGCTTGAAAATGCTTTGGCCCCCTTACAAGGTTTGAAACACATCACGACCAAAGTGCAAGATGGCGTAGTGTCCATCACAGCCGAGTTCCGCATGGAAAAGCCCGTGCAAGAAGCTGTGGACGATGTGCGCTCGGCCATCCAAAGTGTGAGAGCCGATTTGCCTGGCGAATTGCGCGACCCCATTGTGCAAAAAATCAACCTTGCAGGCACGCCAGTCCTGGCCTACACCGTGCGCTCAAGCCGCATGGACGACGAAGCTTTGTCGTGGCTGGTAGACAAGGAAATTACTCGCAAACTACTGTCCTTGCGCGGTGTGGGTGCCGTGAACCGCGTTGGTGGCGTCACTCGCGAGGTTCATGTTGCGCTTGATGTCAGCCGATTACAGTCGTTGGGCATGACTGCGGCCGAAGTGTCACGCCAACTCAAACAAGTTCAACAAGAAGGCTCTGGTGGGCGCATGGATTTGGGCGTGGGCGAACAAGCCGTGCGCACATTGGCCACAGTCAAAACTGCCCAAGAGCTTGGACAGATTGAGCTGGCCACTTCGCGTGGCACGCGGGTTCGATTGGACCAAGTGGCCACAGTCAGCGACACCCTAGCGGAACCGCGTTCTGCTGCAAGCCTCAACGGCACACCCGTGGTAGGTTTTGAGGTAGTGCGAAGCAAGGGCGAAAGTGAAGTGGCAGTAGGCCGCCTTGTACGCAAAGCTTTGGCAGATTTTCGGATTCAAAACCCCGACATCGAAATCACAGAGTCATTTGATTTTGTAACGCCTGTTGAAGAAGAATATTCCAGCTCTTTGATCCTGCTTTATGAAGGGGCAATTTTGGCGGTGCTGGTGGTGTGGTTGTTTCTGCGTGACTTACGAGCCACCTTTGTTTCAGCCGTTGCTTTGCCTTTGTCAGTTATTCCTGCTTTCATTGGTATGGCGTATTTGGGCTTCTCAATCAATGTAGTGACTTTACTGGCCTTGTCCTTGGTCATAGGCGTGCTGGTGGACGATGCCATTGTGGAAGTAGAAAATATCGTGCGCCACCTGCGCATGGGAAAAACGCCTTACCAAGCTGCCATGGAGGCCGCCGATGAAATTGGCTTGGCCGTCATCGCGACCACCTTCACCCTGATTGCGGTGTTCTTGCCCACAGCTTTCATGTCTGGCATTCCTGGCAAGTTTTTCAAGCAATTTGGATGGACGGCTTCACTTGCCGTCTTTGCCTCGCTGGTGGTAGCACGGGTGCTAACGCCCATGATGGCAGCTTATATTCTCAAGCCCATCGTCAAGCCAGAGAAAGAGCCCAAATGGATGACTCGGTACATGGTTTGGGCGGCTTGGTGCATGAAGCACCGCGTTTTAACCATGGTCATGGCCACGCTCTTTTTCATTGGCTCCATCATGTTGGTGCCTCTGTTGCCACAAGGCTTTATTCCACCCGACAACAATTCGCAAACACAGGTTTATGTAGAGTTACCTCCCGGGTCAACGTTGCAACAAACTCAAGCAAGCGCCGAGCAAGCTCGCAAACTTTTAGCAAGTATCAAGGATGTCCAAAGTGTCTACACCACCATCGGGGGCGGTAGCGCAGGTACAGATCCTTTTGCGGGTAGCGGTGCTGCCGAAGTGCGCAAGGCCACCTTGACCATTCAACTGACCGAGCGGGGCAAACGTCCACTCAAGCAGCAAATTGAAAATGACATTCGCCATGCGTTACAACAGTTGCCTGGTGTCAGAACCAAAGTTGGTTTGGGAGGCTCTGGCGAAAAGTATGTTTTGGTGCTTACAGGCGAAGATCCTCAAGCCTTGCAAACTGCAGCCATGGCGGTTGAGAATGACTTGCGAACCATCAATGGCCTAGGCTCTATTGCATCCACCGCTAGCTTAGTGCGCCCAGAAATTGCGGTGCGCCCCGACTTTGCAAAAGCCGCCGATTTGGGCGTCACCAGCGCTGCCATCAGCGACACCCTTCGCGTTGCGACATTGGGCGATTACGACGCGGCCCTGCCCAAGCTCAATCTGTCGCAACGACAAGTGCCTATCGTCGTTAAATTAGAAAACGATGCGCGCAAAGAACTAGGCTTGTTAGAGCGACTTAACGTCCCTGGAAGTCGTGGTCCTGTCATGCTTGGTCAAATCGCCACCATTGAGTTGGCAAGCGGGCCAGCTGTGATTGACCGCTACGATCGCCAACGCAATGTCAATTTTGAAATTGAATTGTCGGGCATGCCGCTAGGAGATGTAACTCAAGCGGTTCAAAAACTGCCTTCGATCCAAGGCCTGCCACCTGGCGTGAAGGTGGTTGAGATAGGTGATGCTGAAGTGATGGGTGAACTTTTTGCCAGCTTTGGACTGGCCATGACGATTGGCGTGCTGTGCATTTACATTGTGCTGGTGCTGCTGTTCAAAGGCTTTTTGCACCCAGTCACTATTTTGGCTGCGCTGCCACTTTCTCTGGGCGGTGCCTTTGTGGGTTTGTTGATAGCGCAAAAAAGTTTTTCGATGCCCTCGCTCATAGGCTTGATCATGCTGATGGGCATTGCCACCAAAAACTCTATCTTGCTGGTGGAGTACGCCATCGAAGCGCAGCGCGGCAAACCTGCTGAGGGAGATAAACCAGCAGTGCCTGGCATGAGTCGCTGGGACGCCATGCTTGATGCGTGCCACAAACGCGCACGCCCCATTGTGATGACCACCATCGCAATGGGCGCAGGCATGCTGCCCATTGCGGTAGGCTGGGGAGCTGCCGACACCAGCTTCCGCTCCCCCATGGCGATTGCCGTCATTGGTGGACTGATGACCAGCACTGTTCTAAGTTTGCTGGTCATACCCGTGGTGTTTAACTACCTTGATGATTTAGGGCAATGGGTGAAGCGCATGTATTCACGAACCCAAAAGAATGGCCTTGGTGTTACTTCAAAATAGTTTCTAGTTCATTGCCAATTCGTACCTCTTAACTCAAAGCGATGCAATTGAACCTATCAAAAACTGCTTTTTGGGTATTTCTAGTTATTGGCACAACTTTGATTCAGGCCCAAATAAGCAGCTCAAGCCTCAGTTCATCCAAAGCCATGGCACTTATTCCAGAGGGCCCCTTTGCGATGGGCTCCAACCATGGACCTGATGACGAAAAACCTGAACACACGGTCAATGTCAAATCATTTTTCATCGATGTTTTACCAATCACCAATGCCGAGTTTGCTGAGTTTCTAAATAGCCAAGGCTTGAAAAATCAACAGGGCGAAAGCTTTTACGATGACGATGACAACGATGCCAGAATTCACTTTCGTCAGTTGAAATGGCAGGCTGACGATGGCTATGCAAGGCATCCTGTCAACGAAGTAAGTTGGGTCGGTGCACGAGATTACTGTGCTTGGTTGAAAAAGCGCTTGCCCACAGAAGCCGAATGGGAAAAAGCAGCACGCGGAACCGATGGCAGAAAATACCCATGGGGAAATTCAAAGCCAAACCAGAAACTGGCCTTTTATGGCGGCGCGTTCAATTCATCGGCACCCGTGGATGCTTTTCCAGAGGGCGCAAGTCCTTATGGAATTTTGGACATGGCTGGCAACCAATGGGAATGGGTGTCTAGCGTCTACAAACCCTACCCCTATCTAATTGACGATGGCAGAGAAAATCTGAAAGCTGGCCCTGTACGCTCAACAAGGGGCGGTGGACATGACTCACAAGAAGATGAATTAACAACAACCCAAAGGGGTAGAAATCTATCTCGAAATCCTAAAGCTGGACATCACAATATTGGTTTTCGCTGCGCAAAGTCCTAGCCACGGATTGCGATCAAGCCTTTGATTTGATGCCTTTCGATTGAGTTGGCAACAAAACCTGTGCTGATCAATTCATTGACAAAATTTTCCAAGTACACATTGGCTTGATTTTTCCCAAGTGCTGTGGCAAAGCTGTGGTTGATCGTCATGAAATTTCCTGACAACAGCTTTCCATCAGGTATCTGATGCATTGATTCAATCAAATTGGGTTTGAGGCCAGAGAGCACATCGACTCGAGTTTGATTGAACAGTTCCATTGAAGCAGCAAAGTTTTTTGTTCGAACAATTGACGCATTTTTCAAGGTACTGGTTAAATAAAGTTCATAGCCAGCTTTTTCAGGGGCTGCTATTTTCATGCCGCTTGTATCTACGTCGTCAATGCTCTGCAAACTTGAGTTCTGATGAACAACATATCCCGCTTCTATCTCTGTCATGGCCCGAGAAAATGAAATAGTTTGTGCCCTTGTTTTTTCAATGGCAAGAATAGCGATGTCCCACACGCCCTTGGCTGAATCATCGGCAACTTGCCCAGGCTGCTCATAAATAAGCATCTCTAATTCAACACCCAGTCGTTTGGCTAACTCTTGCATCAAGTCGACACTCACGCCGAACAACTCGCCTGAAGCACTTTGCCGTGTCCACAAGGTGTTACCGAGGTTCATACCCGCACGCAATTTTCCCGTCGGAGCCAGCTCCCTTATAGCGTTCAAAGGCATGCAAGAGTCCGTGGTTGCTTCATCGAATATCACCTGCCAAACTGGCAAGTGTGTCTGAAGCAATTTCAATGTGGGAAGGATAGTTGGTGTGATCGCACCCAATCTTCACACTGGCCCCAGCCTTGATGGCCGCACACATTGCCACATTGAATTCAAAGCGAACAAAATGGACAGCAGATGTCTTCTCTTCGTTCTCTCTGTCTAAGTCTTCATCGGCAATGGCATACACCCGAGGATGACCTTCAACCTCGACAAACATGCGATCTTCAATGCCAATCAGGCGCGCCAGTTCACGTTTGCGTTCATTGATGTCGATGTACTCCAACATCATGGTGGCTTTCCAATTGCCGCCATCTGGCACCAAGGGAGCATAGGCTTCGATTTCGTCTTGAATGCCTTCTTCTTCAAAGATTTTTTCGATGCGAAGCATTTCTTGAATTTGATAGCGAATGGTGGTCTCGCTTTCAAACTGCAAGTTGACATGATCTCCTAGACGGACGCTTCGAAGTTTGCGATGCGCAATGATTTCTGGCTTATGAAGCTTGCGCCATTTGGTGTAGGCTTCCAGAGTCATCAAGCTCTCGGGGGTAATGTGTCCTGTCAATTGCATGTGCAACTCCGTCAATTATTTCAAACCGTATGCTTTTCGAACCAAGGTGAGTGGATGATTGAGTTCGGGAGAACCCAAACCATTCACTTCAAATCCTTGGGCGATATGGTGACCACCTAAGGGGCAATCTGAGCTAATGTAGTCAGGCTTGCTGCCGTCTTTCATAGTGGCCATGGCTTTGAAAACGGGCTTTCCAATTTTCATCGCCATGTCGTGGGAACCTTTTTTCACGCCATAAGTTCCAGCATGACCCGAGCAACGTTCAATGGTGTTGATCTCGGTACCTGGAATCATCTTGAGCATTTCTTCAGTTTTGCGTCCAATGTTTTGGACACGTCCATGGCAAGGAATTTGGTAGCTCACGTTGCCCAATTGTTCCGGAAATTCTGTTTTGAGAAGCCCATCGCGTTTGCGGGCCATGAAATACTCAAAGGGATCCCACATGTGCTCTTTAACCAACTGTGTATCTTCGCAGTCGGGAAACATAAGAGGAATTTCTTGTTTGAACATCAAGGCACAACTGGGCACTGCGGCCATGATCGCAAAGCCATCTTTGGCGTATTTGGCAAGCACTGGAATGTTGGCTTCCTTAGACTCTTTGACTGCGTCAAGGTCTCCGAGTTCGAGCTTGGGCATGCCGCAGCATTTTTCTTTTTCCACAATCACATAAGGGATGTCGTTGTGATTCAAAATTTTAAGCAAGTCATGGCCAATGCCAGGTTCGTTGTAATTGATGTAGCAGGTCGAGAAAATGGCCACGATACCGGGTGTCTTTTCGCCATCCACGACTTTCAAAGCAGCTGACTCTTCGGCGCTAGAACGAAATTTGCGGGTTGCCAACGAGGGCAGCCAAGCGTTTTGATCCACACCCAATGTCGATTCCATCAAACTTCGGGCCGCTTTGGTTTGATTGATGGCGTTCACTGCCTGCACCACAATGGGAATGCCCGCTAAAGAGCCGTGCGTATCTGTCGAAGCCAAGAAATTTTCTGCAGCACTCACCTCCCCTTTTTTGAATTTGATGGCTTTGGCGCGCAACATGGTGTGCGGAAAATCCAGGTTCCATTCATGAGGTGGCGTGTAGGGACATTTTGTCATGTAGCAGAGATCGCACATGAAGCACTGGTCAACCACTTTCCAGTAGTCTTTTTTGTCGACGCCGTCCACTTCCATGGTCTCGCTTTCGTCCACCAAGTCAAACAAAGTGGGGAACGATCCGCACAAGCTCACGCAGCGGCGACAACCATGACAAATATCGAAGATGCGCTCCAGCTCATTGAAGCAAGATTCTTCGTTGTAGAAGTCTGGATTTTTCCAATCTAATGGGTGTCGTGTTGGGGCTTCCAAATTGCCTTCTTTGGCCACGTGGTTCTCCTAATGTTGATTCGATTTCGCAAACAGTCAATGATTTCTAAAACTGTTTGCGAAATCGCTGCACCCAAGGGGGTGCAGCAAATCGATTCGGTAGAAATTAATCGACCAATTCGTTCAAAGCTTTTTGATAGCGGTTGGCATGTGAACGCTCGGCCTTGGCCAGTGTTTCAAACCAATCGGCAATTTCATCAAAGCCTTCATCACGGGCAGTCTTGGCCATGCCAGGGTACATGTCGGTGTACTCGTGGGTTTCGCCAGCTACTGCGGATGCCAAGTTTTGACGTGTAGAACCAATGGGCAAGCCAGTTGCTGGATCGCCTGACTGCTCGAGGAACTCGAGGTGGCCGTGAGCGTGACCGGTTTCGCCTTCAGCGGTAGAACGGAACAAAGCGGCGACATCGTTCTGACCTTCAACGTCAGCTTTGTTTGCGAAGTACAAATAGCGACGGTTAGCTTGAGACTCGCCTGCGAAGGCGTCTTTCAGGCATTGTTCCGTGCGCGAGCCTTTAAGTGCTGCCATGGTTTATCTCCTTGAATTGAAAAAATGCTTTGACCGGTTTGTCAAAGACTTCACAAGCATAGCCATTACTTGTGGAAGCTTCATTGCATTTATCAATAAGCTTGATTGACCTAAGCTAATTGCCTAGTAATTACCCTAGGTTTAAAGCCGGTTCAGTGGAGCTTCACGGTTGGGTTGGCCTGCTTCGTCAGCAACCTAGCAAGGGTATACAGCGCTGTCTTTAAAAATCCATGAATACTCAGCTCGTGAAGTTTGTACAGCGACATGTACATCAACTTGGCAAAGTAACCTTCTATCATTAAATTTTTGCCAACGATACCCCCCATCATGTTGCCAACTGTACTGAACTTACCAAGAGAAACCAGCGATCCAAAGTCTTTGTAGTGATAAGGCTTTAACGGCTTTTTCGCAAGTCGTCTTTTGATTTGGTGAAACATATGCGTAGCCTGTTGGTGGGCCGCTTGAGCCCGCGGTGGAACGATGCCACCACGCCCACCCTCTTCATCGGTACAGGGGCATGCAGCACAATCGCCCAGCGCAAAAATATCTGGATCTAAAGTTGTTTGCAATGTACGGCTAACCACAAGCTGGTTCAACTTGTTGGTCTCTAAGCCTCCAAAATTTTTTAAATAATCAGGCGCCTTCACACCAGCGGCCCACACCACAAGCTCAGAGTCAATTAAATGACCATCAGACAGACGAATGCCCGTGGGCATGACTTCCATCACTTTTGAATTTGTGTGAACTTGCACACCTAATTTTGAGATCAATTGCTCTGTAGCGCTAGAGAGGCGAGGATTCAATGCTGGCAAAATTCTGTCGGCCGCTTCAATCAAACTTATTTTCAAATCTTTGTCAGCATCAATGCCATTTAAGCCAAACGCAACAACCTCGCGAGTGGTTCGGTGCAGCTCGGCAGCCAGTTCTACGCCAGTAGCCCCTGCGCCAATGATGACGACGTGGAGTTGGCTTTGTTCAATCAGATCTGTTTGGTGATGCGCACGAATACATGCATTCACCATTTTGGAATGAAACAGCTTGGCATCTGTTTGGTTTTCTAATTTCAGGGCGTATTCCTTGACGCCTTTGGTTCCAAAATCATTGCTTAAGCTGCCAATACAAATGACCAAGGTATCGTATGCAATTTTCTGTACGGGGGTCACCGGTTCATTGTTAGCATCGACATAGGGGGCTAAGTCAATTGTTTTGCTCAAGCGATCTAAGTCTTTCAGCTCTCCTATTCGAAATGTGAAATGATTCCAATGGGCTTGCGCCATGTAGTCAACTTCGTGGTCACCAAAATCCATGCTGCCAGAAGCAATCTCGTGGAGCTTTGGTTTCCAAATATGGGTTCGATTTTTATCGACCAGCGTGACACTGACATCTTTGTCTCGGCGATAGGCCTTGCCAAGACGTGTCGCAAGCTCCAAACCCCCAGCGCCTCCTCCAACAATGACAATTTTATGCATGTGAATTAGGCTGCGGCATCGCCAGTCAGCTCGTTAGCCCAAGAGTCACAGGCGTTGTAGTCGTGCACTTCAGGAAAATGCTGCATCAGTTGAAACTTGCGCATGATGTCACTGCTGTTGTAATAGTTGAACCCACATCGAAGTCCTGAAGTAGCTGTCTGCGATGGCATGACATACCCGCAATCACCACACCTGGGTTCAGATTTTTTTTCAGCCATGATTGAAGTTCAAAGTTCTTTTTGCGAAATGGATAAAAGTCATTGAAAAAACTGGACAATGCTCATTAAGCAAATTTCATGACAACTTAAAAGTTTCAGTATATGCACATTTATGGGGCGAAACGCCTTCAAGCAAATGGCAATGGGTATGGAGGGTGCACCAAACAGCACCCGAGACAAGGACTTTAAATAATATTGGCCTCTAGATAAGGCGAGTTGTTGATCACGCGACGCCATCCAAAAGCTTCTAAATCCAGGGTTGTAAAAGCGCCAAAAGTTATCAGCTCTGACAAGGCACGGCCTATGGTCGGTGAGTGCTGTAAGCCATGACCGCTAAAGCCATTCGCAAAAAGCAAGTTATCAACATCGGGGTGCGCACCCAAAATGACATTTTGGTCAAGCGTATTCATATCGTAGTGGCCTGCCCAACTGCGCTTGAGTCGCAAGGCCTCAAATCCCGGAACACGGTCTGCAAGAATGGGCCACAGAACCTCTTCAAACAGATGATGCTGGATTTCAAAATCCTCACACTCAACATCTTCTTCGGGGCTGGGCGCAATACCGCAGATGTAGCCTTCACCTTCTGGTCGAAAATAGGCACCAGAAGGATCGATCACCATCGGGCAATTCTCCAATTGGGCGCTGCTGGTGAAATAGAAAATTGTTCTTTTGCGTGCTTCAACAGGTAGCTTGATGCCAGCCGTTTGCGCAAGTGCAGCTGCGCCAATGCCAGCTGCATTGATGATCTTGTCAAAACTGATTTGAGTCCCGTCTGTGAGTTCTGCTGAAGTAATTGTTCGACCGGTTCGATGAAGTTTCTCAACCCGTGCCTGCTTGTACATCACACCTAAAGAAATTGCTTTTTTTCGAAACCCTTGCATCAAGCTATTCGCGTCAAGCCAACCCTCGCCACTGTTGCCAATAGAGCCAGCAGAGAGGTCATTGACATTAAGCCATGCATAGCGCGAACTCAGTTGAGAAGAGCTTAAAAGAGAGACGTCAACATTTTCAAGTTTTTGAACAGCGTGATTGGCTTGCAAAGTGTCTGCGCCATCAGGCGTGGCTAGAAACAGATAACCACGCTCTTTGAAGTTGACGTTTGGCACTTCATCCCCAACGGTCAAGTATTGATCGATGTTTTGAATGAAAGCGCTGCTGAATTGAGAAAGTCTGATGTTCTCTGGCGTTGAAAATTGATGCCGGATAGAGGCTGCTGACAGTGCAGTTGCAGATTTTTCATATGAAAAGTCTTGTTCAAGAACAAGAATTTTGCCTTTGAAATTGGGCTGTGACGCCAGAAAAAAAGCTGCTGCACTGCCCACAGCAGCACCACCCACAATCAAAACATCAGTTTGCATAGAAATGGTCATAGAGCCTACACTTAGTAGATTTATACAACATCTTGACTAAAAAAATCATGGACCATTTTGATTCAAGCGCTGTTCAAGCGGCATTGCCCTATCCTCTGTTAATTGATTCTTTAAGCCTCGGATTGCAATTGCAAACAGAAACGCCTGCTCGCAGTTTTTTTGCACCCAACAATGACGCCAGTTGTGTACTCATCATGCCAGCGTGGAAGGCCAAAGAGGTTTTTGGCGTCAAACTGGTTTCTGTCTGGCCTTCCAACAAAGACATTGGTTTACCCACAGTTTCAGGGGTTTATGTCTTACTCTCTTGTGAAAATGGCTTGCCTTTAGCAGTCATCGATGGCACTGAACTTACCTTGCGACGGACTGCTGCAGCCGCAGCTTTGGCTGCAAGCATTCTTGCTCGCAAGAACAGTCAAACACTTGCTGTGTTGGGAACAGGCGCTTTGAGTGTGCCCATGGTAGAAGCTCACACTAGCGTGCATGCGTTCAAGAAAATACTCATTTGGGGCAGACAAAAAACCAAGGCCCTGGCAGTGCTACAAGATCTTAAAAAGCTAGGCATCGAAGCTACTTACTTAGAAGATTTAGACGCCACCTTAAATCAAGCCGACGTGATAGCAGCGGTTACAACTGCGACAGAGCCTTTTATCAACACCCAATCCCTCAAACCAGGCACGCACTTGGGGTTGATTGGTGCATTTACACCGCACATGGCAGAAGCTGAGCCAGCTTTGATGGCAAAAGCGCAAGTCTTTGCAGACAACCGAATGGCCGTGCTTGAAAAAGGTGGTGAGGTCTACCAAGCCATTCAGCAAGGCCTCTTCTTGGCTTCAAACATAGAGGGAGAATTGGCGGACTTAGTGTCAGACCCATCCCGATCATGGCGAGAGAACGATCAGGCCGTGACGGTATTCAAGTCGGTCGGCTTTGCATCGCTGGACCTCATTGCGGCAGAACTTGTTTATCAATCTAAGGCAAATTAAAAGCCCCAAAATTAAACTTTGACGGTGTAATTCAAAGCCATGCGACCGCCATCCACTGTGATCACTTCGCCAGTGATATAGCTTGAAGCTTCACTGGCCAAAAACGCAACCACATTGGCAATTTCAGAGGGCTCACCCAGTCGCTTCATGGGCGTGCGACCTAGAATTTTGTGGCGAGCCTCATCGCTGGTCAACACAGCTTTGCTAGCCAATTCAGTGGCAATGGTGCCAGGCGCTACTGCATTGACGCGAATACCGTCATCTGCCAAAGCCAAGGCCATCGCTCTGGTCAATTGATTAAGTCCGCCCTTGCTAACGTTGTAGGATGCAATTTCTGGAATGGCCAAAACGCCGTTGACCGAACTCATGTTAATGATGGAACCACCCCCCTTCTCCTTCATGAGACGCGCAACAGCTTGGCCCATCAAAAAAGCGCCTCTTAAATTGACACGCAGTACTGCATCGAAATCGGCTTCGGTCACTTCTAAAAAAGGAGCAGCTTTGAAGATGCCTGCGTTGCTGACCAAAACATCGACACGGCCATATGTCGAAATGACTTGACTCATTAAAGAGTCAACTTCAACTTTACTGCCGATATCACAGGCAATGAACAAT
>Ga0114979_10002288_pt1 | contig 12956 bp, 13 predicted proteins | sample S_140625_EF_Meta_FD_87315 | JGI IMG/M metagenome (GOLD analysis project Ga0114979, IMG submission 87315) | Freshwater microbial communities from Lake Simoncouche, Canada to study carbon cycling - S_140625_EF_MetaG | ecosystem: Environmental > Aquatic > Freshwater > Lake | place: Lake... | reverse complement strand
GAATTTGTCGGTAATTCTAAAGTCATCCACCCTTTTACCAAGTGGCTTCTCAATTGGGACTCCTCTAGTAAGAAAAATCGATGCGCTTTAGTATCCGGACTAAATGGCCTAGGCAAAACCCTTTTGGTCGATCTGGTTGTAAAGAAATTTTCCTATCATGCCATTCATTTAGCACCCGATGATGAACGATCCAAGGAACAAATCCAGCAATCCATTAAACCATTATTACATATAAAAAAAACATTCAATGGCGAAGAAAATGTCCTGGTGGTAAGTGATATCGATTCCGCAAGTGGCGATTATGGGTTCATTGGTGCCCTTATCGAATGCATCAAGGAAACTGAAATTCCCATCATTTGCATTTGTGATGACAGATATTCACAGAGTCTGAAGCCTCTCGTTTCCCATTGTTTCGATATCAAAATGTCCAAACCGAACTATGCTGACATGTATGCGTTTGTGTATAAAGTGGTCACTTCTGAAAACATCAAAATTAGCAAATCCAAAGTAGACAAATTAATTGAGCAGGCCAATGGTGATATCCGGTTTATATTAAATACTCTGCAAATAGGTATTCAAAATAAAAAAAATAATGGGTCAAAAGATGTCCAAAGCGCCAATATATTTGACACCACAGGCACCCTCTTCAATATGGACGCACCCTTCGCAACCAAATATGCGACTTATTGGATGGCGCATGATATCCATCCTTTGCTCGTCCAGGAGAATTATATTGGCTGCATAATGGGTCAGAAAGATCATGTGAAATGTATGAATAATCTCGCGTATGCAGCAGATGCCTTATCTGATATGGATATCGTAGATGCGGAATTCGATTTTGATTTGGCGCCCTATGTGGCAGCAAATACGATTCATGCGACGTTAAAATGTAATAAGAAAGGTCTTATTAAATTTCCGCGATTCTTGGGCAAAATATCTACCATGAATAAGAACAAAAGAGAGAAGTTGGATTATACAAAAGTTAAATTTGCTTTGATATAAAAAACTTGTTAAAAATCTTCTGAAAATTCAAAAGCAGTATCAGCATTTGATTTGTTGGCTAATGAATAATCGCCAATTTTGCGCTCGAACATGTTAGTTTTCCCCTCTAGCGAAATTAGCTCCATCCAATCAAATAGGTTCGCAGCATTATAGATCTTCTTGTAACCCAATTGCACACACAATCTGTCAGCAACAAATTGAATATATTGCGTCATCAATTCGGCATTCATTCCAATCAATTTACATGGCAATGCATCACAAATAAATTCGGTTTCAATTTCGACGGCTTCTTTAATGATTTCATGAATGCGCGCCTTGTCCATTTTTTTCACCAATTTCGAATACAACAATATAGCAAATTCGCAATGGAGTGCTTCATCACGGGAAATCAATTCGTTGGAAAATGTGAGACCGGGCATGAGACCCCGCTTCTTGAGCCAAAATATGCTACAAAAGGCGCCACTAAAAAAGATACCCTCTACACATGCAAAGGCGACCAAACGGGTGGCGAATGAACTGCGATTATCATGGATCCACTTTTGCGCCCAATCGGACTTCTTTTTGATGCAAGGAAAGTGTTCTATTGCATTGAATAGCTTATGTTTTTCCGTGTGGTCTTTTATATAAGTTTCTATTAAGAGAGAATACGTGGTGCTATGAATATTTTCCATTGCAATCTGAAAACCATAAAATGCACGCGCTTCAGACACCTGAACATCAGTCATGAAACGGGAAGCCAAATTTTCCAAGACAATTCCGTCGCTCGCAGCAAAAAACGCCAAAATGGAAGAAATAAAAAAACGCTCGTCAGCATTTAGAGTGTTCCAATGATCCAAATCCTTCGTCAAATCGATTTCTTCCGGGCGCCAAAAACAATCCACTTGTTTTTGATACATTTGCCATATGTCATCGTGTCTAATCGGAAACATAACAAAGCGATTATCGTCAGGGGTTAATAATGGTTCTCTGGACATCCTAAATAATATAAGGAAAAGATTTTAAATTTGTTTTTTAAAATTTATATAAGAAAATAAAATAACGGAATATTTTAGATAATGAATCTACCATGCCAACAAGATATAGTAGTAGAAATAGACAGACCTATATTTGCAAAAGATCAACAATTTTTATATATGCAGCAATTGATTGAACAAAAACGAGCCATGATGTTGCAAAAACAAAGACATTTACAAAAGGCGGCCAAACAAAATGAATTTTTAGAAATGGTGAAAAGCGATTATGCCAAATATTATGATTATATTGCACAACAAAAACGCGAACAAATACAAGCTTTAGAGATTTTGAATAAATATGTTCAAGATTTGAACGCAACCAATGAAATGAGCAAATACAATATAGAAGATGCCAAAGTGGAGCAGCAAAAAATCATGGCTGAAATTGGATCCATAAAGAAAGGGTTGGATGAAATGATGAGTTTTACAAAATAATTTTATAAAATATTTAATATCGATGTATTATATATTACAATGAATGATGATTTTGAAACAATTAGAAGAGATTTTGAAGTAGCATTACAGCAGGCAGAAGATAATAGTAAATTATTTCAGGGTATACCAACCTCTTTGGCTACAATAAATAGAAATTTACAAAATATACATGATCAACTTAAAGAAAAAGGTCTTGTAATAAGTTCTAAAAAAGAAGAAATTGCTAGTAATAAAGATGAAATAAAATCTAGAGAAGAACAAAGTAAATTACTTGATGCAGAAATTCAACAGAGCGAAGCAGAAATCGCGAGGTTGACTAGAGAAAAAGAACAACTTGATCAAAATCTTGCTGTTCTTGCAAGTGAGTTACAAGAACAACGAAACCAAATGGATGAATTGAGAAGACAACACGAAAAAAATCTTGAAGTTTTAAAAAGTGAAACAAATGCAGAATTGCAAAAGAAAGACAAAGCACTTCAAGATGAAATAGATAAAATGAATGAAGAATATAAAGAAAAAATAAAGCAATATGAACAAGCGCAAAAAGAGTTGGGACAAAAAGAGCAAAAATTAGCAGAGGATCAAGACAAATTAATTGAAGATACAAATTCATTACAAGGAGAGAAACAAGTGTTAGAAGAAAGAATTAGACAATTAGAAGAAAAAAATGATTCATTACAAGGGCAAGTTACAGAAGCAAAAAAAGTTATGAGAGAAGCTACCGATGCATTAAAAAGAATATCGAGTAATAATCCAGATACTATAAATGAGCAAATTAGAGAATTACAAGATTATATTCATAAAATAAATGAAATACTTGGATCAGCAGGAGCAGGAGTATCAATGACTAAAGAAGAGATATACTTGGAAAATTATAAAGACTTCTGGAATAATGATGCACACAAGCAAGGTGCATTAAAAACTGATACTGTAATAGATTTATTTCCTGAATCACCAGTGAATAATCCTACTATAGCAAAAGTAATAAGATATATTTATCAAAATAATAGCCAAGAAGATTTTGATAGAATCGCATATCGTATATTTGAAATGTCAAAGAAAGGCGAAAAATCTGTAAGAGATTATATTAAATCTAATGAAAAACTTTATCCATCACTGCAACGAGGAGGCAAAAAAACAAAAAAACGTAACAAAAAGACTAAACGAAAAGGAAGAAAAACCAAAAAATTAAGAAAACAAAGAGGCGGTTTTCACTATAGGGATACTGCTCACAGAAGAAGACTCCGCAACGCAAGTTCTAGAGCTACAACAAGAAGATCTACATCAAAAATAACTGCATCTTCAAGAAGAACGAGTTGACTTTAAAAAACCGATAACTCCACCTTTAGCATGACAATATGTCGGCCATTTTCCAGTCAATTCGCGATGACGTAGCGCCTGAATAGTTTCCCTATTTTTCAATGCTTTATTTCTATTCTCTAATACATTTTTCCACGCACGTTGTATAATTTTAATCCAAAATGTCTTGATAATAGCCAGACAACAATCATTTTTAACAATACATTCCACAATTTCCGGCTTTATATAGTTTTCCTGTAACACAATTTGACGATAATTTGGAAACACATTATGATGATAAGTGTGTAATTGTTGATATTCCACATGCATAAAATATATCGTTTCATGTATCCAATCCATATGTAATTTTTTATATCTGCAATGTACTATGTAATGACCATCAACATGATTGGGACCATGTATGTTAACATTATACAAGTCGCACAAAGCAATTGTAAAACGGGTATAATTAGGCTCTTCAGGGTCATAGACAATATCATAATAATTATCATCGGATTCATTGTCAGATTCAAAACTAGTCATAAATATTATATTTTTAGTAAAATATTTATGAATTGACTCAATTTTTTTTAAATATTATATATATAATGAAACTAAATTCAGCGGTATCCAAATTTCTTACAAATAAACTAGTATTACATATTGTATCTTTTTTAGCTTTGTTCAATGTTATTGGATATATGGTAATTGGACATTATAATTGTGTCTTTTCTTTTATTCTTTTAGCTCTTCTGATTCGATACTTTAGTAAAAATATGATTGTCGTTTTAGGAATACCTCTTCTTTTGGTCAATATAATGGCTCTAAATAATAACAATTCTTATTATGAGGGATTGGAAAATAATAAAACAGACAATAAAAAAGAAGAAGAACCAAAAAAAGAAAGTAAACAGAAGAGAGCAGAAGATTCCAATGTAGATGCTGCAGGAGAGCGCAATATAAAATCCAAAAACGAAGATGAAAGTTTTGAAGTTGGACGTTCAAAGAATCGCGGACATAAAATCGATTATGCAACCACGATAGAAGAAGCATACGATCAATTAAATAGTATTTTAGGTAAAGATGGCATCAAAAGTTTGACAGCGGATACAGAAAGATTGATGAACCAGCAAAAAGATTTGGCTGGTTCATTAAAAGATATGGGACCTCTTATGGAAAAGATGGCACCTATGATGGAACAAATGGAAGGAATGATGAAAACATTTGATACCGGAAAAAATAATGATATTATGAGTAAAGTTTCTGGAATGTTGGAAGGTTTGAAAAAGAAATAAATAAAACATAAATTGGATACATACTAATTTATGTTTCTTTAATTTACTGAATAGAAATAGAGTTATTTTTAATAGTTCTAAATTTTCCAGGAGGTGGCCCTTCTGTATAATTAGCTGGGTCTTTTAATTCATCATTTGTTATTGTAAATTGTGTAGCTTTTGCAAATTCATCTGGAGACCATTTCTCTTGAGGTAATTTTGAAACATTCTCAATGAAATATTTTTTACCCCTTTCTTGTACTGCTGGATTATTGCTTTGTGTATCACTCCACGCTGTCATTAATAATTTAAAATTATTTTCTCCGATAGAACTTGCACTAGATTTATGCTGATTAGTTCTAAATTTTCCAGGAGGTGGTCCTTTTGTATAATTAGCTGGGTCTTTTAATTCATCATTTGTTATTGTAAATTGTGTAGCTTTTGCAAATTCATCTGGAGACCATTTATCTTTAGGTATTGTTGGAACATTCTTAGACAAATATTGTTCACCGCTTTCTTTTAATGCTGGATCATTGCTTTGTGTATCACTCCACGCTGTCATTAGCAATTTAAAATTTTCTTCTGATGTAATCGCATTAGATTCAGGAGATGCACTTGGAAGTTCAGGAGCACTAGGAGCAGGATATGCATTTGTAGATTCAGGAGATGTATTTGTAGATGTATTTGGAAGTTCAGGAGCACTAGGAGCACCAAATGCACTTGTAGATTCAGGAGATGTATTTGTAGATGTACCCGGAAGTTCAGGAGCACTAGGAGCACCAAATGCACTTGTAGATTCAGGAGATGTATTTGTAGATTCAGGAGATGTATTTGTAGATTCAGGAGATGTACCCGGAAGTTCAGGAGCACTAGGAGCACCAAATGCACTTGTAGATTCAGGAGATGTATTTGGATTTTCATTAGATTCATCACTTGTTTTTGGTGTACCTGCTAGTGTAGCAGCCGCTATTTTAACTGCAGCATCTGGTGTTTGTAATGTATTTTCTGACAACATTTTTTCAATCAAATCATTAATTTCTGGAACTTCACTTGCCATTCTAAGAACAACCTTTCCTATTTGAGATTCGATTTCTTCTCGACTGGCTCCTCCTATAAAATTTTTCAAAGAGGATTTTGCTAGATTCATTTTTCTATGCTTTCTAAAGGTTCGTCTTTTCTTTGAATTTGTTTTTTTATCTTTCCTTCTTTTTCTACTTTGAATTTTTTTTTTATATAATTTAGATATTTTCCCTTTAGTTAATTTCATTCTATATAAATAAATTAATATTTTTATTTATATAGTTATATTAATGAGTGAACAAATAAATATTTCTAAAAGATTTATTGAAGGAAAATGTGATTTAAAATGTTCTTATAATTTTGTATATGCAGTTAGTAATTCTAATGCTTTAAATGACGGAACCTCCATTTTAGTAGACTATGAAAAAACAAGTACTGCTCCTGTTTTATATAATAAAAAAAAATATTTTGTACAAGGGATGTCCCTTATATATCCATCTAGTTTATTATACAATAATAGAATAGCAGAAGCAGAAATAAGGATTGCTCATATTCCAGAAAACACGGGTCCTTCTTTAGTTGTAGTGATTCCTATAAAAATTTCTAGTGAAACTTCACAAGCTTCTACTATTATAACCAGCATTATCAATCGTGTTTCAATGTCCGCTCCATCAGAAGGGCAAAAAACCAATTTAGGTAGTTTTAGTTTGCAAAAAATAGTGCCTTCTAAACCATTTTTTAATTTTAACATTGATGATAGTAAAGAAGGACTCGCTTTTACGATGTTGGATGCAATTCCTATTACTAGTGCTACATTAGATAGATTTAAACAAATCATTAGGGAAAATACATCTAAAATAGAAGGAGATCCATCTTTGTATTATAATTCTTTAGGACCCAATACCAATACTTCTGTGGGAGACGGAATTTATATTTCGTGTAATCCTACAGGTAATTCAACAGAAACTACTGAAGTCACCTATGAAAAAGACGATACCAATTTTGATATAGGCGATATTTGGGATGATCCAATCTTTTTAACAATTGTACAAGTGATTTTGTCATGTGTAATATTTATAATTATATTTTATGTATGGAATTATGGCTATATGTTCATAGATGGTAATTTTGGAACCGCAAATATAATTGTAGCAGCACCCAAGATATAAAAAAATATAAAAAAATATACATAATAAAAAAATATACATAATAAAAAAATATACATAATAAAATAAATAACCTTTATTATGTAGTAAAAATTAATTGCTACCATTCAATGAAGATGCATTATGCAAATCTTCCATGATAGGTCTATAAGGGGCTTTACTAATACAAGAACCAGAGTTTCCAATAGGTGCCATTTTTGCAACTACTTCTTGTTCTAAAGTATAAGGGAACTGATTAAATGCAGTAAATTGTGACGATTTCTTCTCTTCTGTAGGCACAAATTTTTGAAGTGCATCCAGACCTGTGCTTACAGAAGAACGTCGAATCAAGTCAAAAGCTGCAAATAAAGCCAACACTGCTAAAATAGGATGATAATTCATAAACAAATACACGACAACAATAAAAATAGTTACCTTTCCAACAAGAGTGTCTACTAAATTAGCAACTGGTTCGGGTGTTTTAAATCCCAGTACCAAATAAAGAATGATTAAAATTGCTAAAAAAAGTTCTATTCTATGTTCTTTTTTAAATAAACTTGACAAGGCTTCCATATATCATATAAACAGATTTTATTTGCAAAAAACCATTAGGAAAAGAATATAAATATGATTTACTAAATAATATAGATCATCCAAATCATGATAATGAATACATATTTAGGTCAAAAAGGGTATACCATTGTCAAAAATGAATTAACCATTGAACAGCAAAAACAAATTCGCACTGATTTGACCATTAAACCATTTACACATGGAGGAATCGGGTCAACTGAACAAAAAACTTTTCCAGCATATCGAGAATCAAACAATAAATTTTATGTGCCACACTATTATGGAGTGGAAGAATTTGGTCCACCAAAGGAATATAAGATAGCTGAAGGAACACCTATTGATTTGGAATTTGCTGGGAAATTACGTGAAAATCAGGAAATTGTGGTAAACACATATTTGGGACATGTAAATAAGGTTGGGTTTGGCGGAGGTTTACTTGAGTTGCCATGTGCATACGGCAAGACAGTACTCTCATTGAATATCATATCACAATTAAAAAAGAAAACATTCATCATTGTTCATAAAGAATTTCTAATGAATCAATGGATCGAACGTATTCAGCAATTTTTGCCAAAAGCGCGTATAGGCAAACTCCAAGGATCTATTATTGATATTGACAATAAAGATATTGTCATTGGCATGTTACAAAGTCTCTCTATGAAAGAATATCCAACTTCTATATTTGAATCATTCGGTCTAACTATTATTGATGAAGTACACCATATTTCAAGTGAAGTATTTTCCAACTCGCTCTTTAAATTGGTTACAAAATATATGCTGGGATTATCTGCCACAATGAACCGCAAAGATGGTACAACAAAAGTGTTTAAAATGTTTTTAGGAGAGGTTATATTTAAAGGCAAACGTGATGAAGAGAGAAATGTTATTGTTCATGCAATCAAGTATCAAGTAAATGATGATGAATTTAATGAAGTAAAAACAGATTTTAGAGGGAATCCTGCTTATAGCACTATGATATCAAAATTATGCGAGTATAATCGGCGAAGTGAGTTTATTTTAAGAGTTCTCTCTGATATGCTTTTAAAGGATTCCAATCAACAAATAATGATTCTTGCACACAATAAAAATTTGTTAAAATATTTACATGACGCAATTGTGCATAGAAATATAGCAACATGTGGTTATTATGTTGGCGGAATGAAGGAATCCGCATTGAAAGAAACGGAATCTAAAAAAATTGTTATTGCTACATATAGCATGGCGGCAGAAGCGCTCGATATAAAATCACTCACTACATTAATCATGGCAACTCCGAAAACAGATATTGAACAAAGTGTGGGACGCATTCTTCGAGAGAAACATAGCAACCCAATTGTAGTGGATATTATTGATCATCATGATTTATTTCAAAACCAATGGCGTAAGAGAAAAACATTTTATAAGAAAGAAAATTATAAAATAATTTATACAGATAATCAAACATATACTCCAGATACAAGTCAATGGTCAGTAATACATGTACCAAATGGATGTAAAAAAGAGAGAAAGGTTTGTAAAAAAGCAACATCCAAAAGAAGCAATAGTTCATCTGATAGAAGTATAACAAATGATTCGGATACAGAATCAGATACAGAAACAGAAGGTGTTAAAGATAAATATGCATGTGGTAAATGTTTGCTTACATTTAAAAAGTAATACTTACATTTTTTATTTTTTTGTATTGTTAGGTTGGTGTTTGAAATGTAAAAAAGTGTAAGAAACTACATTCTAATGCCCTCTACTTCCAAAACCCTTTCCTAAAAAATGATTGTAATTGTCTATTGCTAAATTGGTGACACGAGCAATCGGTACTGGATTTGCCAACGCGGAATCTTTAGGTGACAATATTCCACCAGTAGAATACGAATTATAAAAAGGTTGATTGTTTTGGAACTGAGAATATCCGCCTCTTTGATGTCGCCTACGACTTCTTCTAGAACCCTTACGGCCTCCTGCTAAACTAGCAGAAGCGGATGCCATTTTGGAACGAAGATTTCTTCTTAAAGATTTCAATTTCATTTTCATTTTTTTCGACTTTCCCATCTTCTTATATCTTTTAGTGATATTTTTAATTTTCTTTTTGAAGGCTTTTGCACCTCCTTTAAATAAACATATTCCAGGTACTTTACCCAATGCAGCATCAACATTGTTTTTAGCGCCGGACAAACCTGGAAGCCCAGGTATTTCATTAGTGCTAAAATTGGCTGGATTGTTTGAACTAAATTTATTGACAAAATTTCCATTTACATTACTAAATGGAGCTGCTCCACCATAACCTAAATTGGAAGCTCCTGATCCTGCTGACATATATAGTATATGAATATAAAATTTTCCATATACTATTTAGATTATTTATCTATTTATATACGTTCTATTTATACGATAACCAGTATGACAAAGTATTTCTACAGGTATTGTATTAGATAAATTGGCCAAGTTATTAATAGTTTGAGGACAATCTTTACCATTTCCAAATATATACACAATATCATTTATTTTATCATTTTCTCTTGCTTCTACAATTATTTGATCCATACTAATGAGTCCTAATACTTTTCGTTTTGTTCGATTAATATACACATATAATTTTGAAGAAGCAGTTCTTGGTATTATATCAGCATAACCAATAGGTAAAACTGCTACACGCATATTTTTAGGTGTTTTATAAGTCCAATCATAACCAATACCTTCGCCCTTTTTAATATCCTTTAATTGAATAATATAAGATGTAACTGACATGGTTAGTGTTAAATTTTTATCTTCTAATCCATAAATGCCACTCCCTGGTCTTGATATTGTAAAATCTGATACATCATAGTTTAAACAAGCACCAGTATTTGCTATATGAATTAATGGAGGTTTTATACCTATTTCTGCTAATTGACTTCTTAATTCTCTAAATTTACGTAATTGCTCATTTACTATTGGACTATTTTTAATTTGACTGCAAACAAGATGAGACATTAAACCTACCAATTCAAATTTATCATTATGTGAAGCTACAACTTTACAAGCTTGCATTGCATTTTCGTAAGGAATACCTGCACGATTAATACCAGTATCTACAAACATGGTCACCTTTATTATTTTCCCTTTTGGAATCATTGTAATCATTTTTGGAATTTGTTTTTCATCAAAAATAGCAATGTCTAAATCTAGTTGCAAACCATGTTTGAATTCTGGATGATCAATATCATATAACCATGATAAAATGCGACCCTTATCGCCACTTTTACGCAACAAAATGGCTTCTCCTAAAGTAGCAACACCAATATATTTGATACTTAATTTGCGTAAAATTTTGGCCATTTCTATTAATCCATGGCCATATGCATCTGCTTTTAATACAGGCATCAAATCAGTACCTGTTTTTTTCTTTAAATATGAAATATTATGTCTTATTGCATTAACATCAATAATAGCTTTTATATCTTTATCCTGTGATGGTATATTATTTATTTTACATTTTTTTGTTTTTTTATGTGCATTCTTAATAGCGCTTCTTGTTTTTTTCATATATTTTATAAATATTATTTAATTCATTTATAGAAATAGGCACTGCATTTTCACAAGCAACTTTCATTGGTATCCATCTTTTAAACTTGTAATTGTATTTGCAAACCATTTTAATACTACAATCCAGTTTGACAAATTTATCAGGATGTTCATTTTCAAATTCTTCTTCATCATCGCTTTCTTCTAGTGCATCTAAATTATCATTTTCTTTAATGATTCTAAATAATTTATTCATCATGACACTGGTTTCATAATCGGCAATATGTGCAATTCCACATTGTTCTTCTTTGCCATTTACACCTTGTGCATGCAAATAATAAATATCATCTTGAATATCGGGTTTAATAATAAACACTTGCTCTTTATTTGGTTTTCCAATTTGTCCATTATGTTTAGGGGGGTCATGTTTTATAATAGGGTCATGTTTTATAATGGTTTCTGGTTTTATAATAGGGTCTGGTTTTATAATGGTTTCTGGTTTTATAATATTTTCTATATGTTCTTTCTTATAATGTTCATAATCAGAAGATGAAAAATGATTGATATCGTTCATCAAATGAAACTGAATCGTACTAATTGGATAAGTTAGCCCAGAAAAAAGTTTCTCCAGTTCCTTGTATGTTTGTGATAGAATGGGCAACCCAAAAACTATAAAAGAATTGTTGTAAGATACTGACTTGATGTCCTTTTTTAATATTTTTTTCAACAGAACCAGTTTGTCTTGCCATCTATATTTTCTCTCTAATTCAACTCCTTTATATGTAAAAATATCTTCTATTGTAAAAAATCGATTACCTGATGTATAAAAAAATGTTCCATAAAAAATCGTTCCATAGGCAAGCTCTTGAGAAAAACAAGCAACAAAAATACGAATATCCACAATTTGCATTTGCGTCTTGGTAGTCAACTCCATAATAAAACAAGTAGGCTTATTTTTATACATAGTTATCCAAGCGAAACATTTTACACCTTTTGGAATCGCTACTACATAATCGTATGACAAAACTTTCTTATAAACAAGATTTTCATAAGAAAGTTTTATGTTTGGGAAATCCGACAAAATGGATTCTTTTTCTTCTTTTGTAAGGTACATGTATATTGAATATAGAGAGAATCCTTTATATGATTTTAATTAGTTTTATTTTACACCTTTTAACATTTCTAATGCCTAAATTTTTTCTCGGCACCACTAAATTTTATATATTCGTCTAAATTACAATTTCTCTTTTTTGCTGTTTTTTTATATTTATTACATTTGTCTAGTAATTTTTTATATTTTTTTTCATTTTTTTTACTCCTATTATATTGAAATATCGGTTTGTTATGTTTTTTATTATATTCCATTGCTTTGCGGTTCATTTGTTTATATTCATCGCATGGTTTATAATCTAAATCAGGTAAGAATTCAGAACATTCTATATTATAATTTTTATTCATTATTTTTAAAAATTCGTTTATAGTATGTTTTCCACTTTTTTTTGCTCCAACGCCATCATAATATACATATTCAACCATTATATAATATCATATATAAAAATCGGCAATTAAAAAGTTAAAAGGTTTAAAAACGTGAATAAGAAGTTTCATTCGTGAATTCGTCTAAAGAATTTGATTCATTCATTTGTTTTTTCAAAAAGTTTTTCAATTCATTTTTCATAGCATTTGGGTCTTGTTCTTCT
>Ga0114979_10002285_pt1 | contig 12959 bp, 10 predicted proteins | sample S_140625_EF_Meta_FD_87315 | JGI IMG/M metagenome (GOLD analysis project Ga0114979, IMG submission 87315) | Freshwater microbial communities from Lake Simoncouche, Canada to study carbon cycling - S_140625_EF_MetaG | ecosystem: Environmental > Aquatic > Freshwater > Lake | place: Lake... | reverse complement strand
GATGTAATGGCCGGTATGGCGTGGGAACTCAAGTTCCCGAAGCTCATCGGCATTAAGCTCACCGGCAAACTCAATGGCTGGTGCTCGGCGAAAGACGTGATCTTAAAAGTAGCCGGTATCCTCACCGTAAAGGGCGGAACCGGTTGTATCGTAGAATATTTCGGTGAGGGCGCTCAGTCGCTTTCTTGCACAGGCAAAGGCACCATCTGCAACATGGGAGCTGAAATTGGAGCGACAACCTCTACGTTCGGTTACGACGAGAGCATGGAACGCTACCTGCGCTCCACAGGTCGCTCTGAAGTGGCTGATTTAGCCAATAGCATTAAAGCCCATTTGACAGGCGATGCAGACGTTTACGCAAACCCCGAACAGTATTTCGATCAGGTCATTGAAATCAACTTGAACGAATTGGAACCGCATCTCAACGGTCCTTTCACCCCGGATTTGGCGACGCCTATTTCAAAAATGAAAGAGGAAGCAGCGAAAAACAATTGGCCAACGAAAGTGGAAGTTGGTCTCATCGGTTCTTGCACGAACTCTTCCTATGAAGACATTGCTCGCTCGGCTTCATTGGCCAAGCAAGTCATCACCAAACATATCAAGCCTAAAGCTGAGTTCAGTATTACACCGGGTAGCGAAGTAGTTCGCTTCACGATCGAACGCGACGGCTTCATCGACACCTTCAACCAGATGGGTGCTACGGTATACGCCAATGCTTGCGGACCTTGCATTGGCATGTGGGCGCGTGTAGGTGCTGAGAAAAAAGAGAAGAACACCATCGTTCACTCCTTCAATCGCAATTTCCAAAGCCGCAACGACGGCAACCCGAATACCTTGGCATTCGTCGCTTCACCTGAATTGACGACTGCATTGGCTATTGCCGGTGACTTGACCTTCAATCCGATTACCGATACATTGCTCAATGAAAAAGGTGAGCAGGTAAAACTCGACCCACCAACGGGCGATGAATTGCCGACCAAAGGTTTCGATGCCGAAGATCCCGGTTATCAGGCTCCGGCAGAAGATGGCAGTGGAGTTGAAATTAACGTTGCCACCGACAGTGAGCGCCTTCAATTGCTGGCTCCATTCTCTGATTGGGATGGTCATAACATCACCGGTGCCCGCGTATTGATCAAAGCAAAAGGTAAATGCACGACTGACCATATCTCCATGGCAGGACAGTGGTTGCGCTTCCGCGGTCACCTCGACAACATAGCCAATAACACGCTCATCGGCGCTACGAACTTCTTCAACGGTGCACAAAACAGCGTGAAGAATCAACTCACAGGGGAATATGACGAAGTACCCAAAGTGCAGCGTGCTTATAAAGCAGCCGGTGTTGCAACCATTGTAGTGGGTGACCAGAACTACGGCGAAGGATCATCACGTGAACATGCTGCCATGCAACCGCGCCATTTGGGTGTTCGTGCAATCCTAGTGAAATCGTTTGCGCGTATTCACGAAACAAATTTGAAAAAGCAGGGCATGTTGGCGTTAACCTTTACCAATGAGGCCGATTACGACAAGATTCAGGAAAATGATATCATCAACTTCACGGACTTGACTGCTTTCACTCCCGAAAAACCACTTCATTTGGAGCTTGTCCATGAGGACGGTTCGAAAGAAACCATTGCGGTGAATCACACTTACAACGCCCAACAGATTGAATGGTTTAAGGCTGGCGGAGCGCTCAACTTGATTCGCAAAGGACTGAACTAAGTGGGAAAGTCCATGAGGCGTCTTTTTCTTTTGTCCGGATTCGTGGTTGGTGCGTTTGCTGCACATGCCTCTTTTCAGTCAACAGAATTCTACTTTTCAGTGGATGTGAGCTTGGCGTGTGACACTGATTCAGTCGGCACAAATCGGAATGCTGAGGTGATCCGCTTTGATAATCGACTTTATCAAATGGGATTGCAGATAGGAACTTTCGATAAGAAAACATCGATCTCCAAAGGGCAGTTAACCACCCGGATTCAGATGCTTCCCTTAACTATTCCGTGAACTCAACTATATATGCGCTAACAGTAATTGTCTTCTGATAGAAGATTGGAAAGACGAGAGTAACATGGGACTCTGTAGTCATATTTATTATAGCCCTTGAACCGCCTATTAAACCTGCGTTTTCTAACATCTTAGCTTTCGCATTTTCAATTAGCGATTTGTTTGCAATCCCACCAAAGCCGAGAACATACGTTGCTGTGGAAAATCCACTGACTTTTTCAACTACTTTGAAATTTTTCTTGCTCAAATCAACATTAGTAGTGGTGTTATTGATGTTATCCACCATTGCAGAATGAAATCCGCATCCTGTCATCAAAAAAGAACAGAATAAAATTAATGACAGTGTTTTTAGATTACGAGCTTTCATAATTGACATCAAATTTGTGAGCCAAAAGTAACCGTATTTTTTAAAGTTCATCCAGCCCTCTAATTTTGTTAGTTCCACCCTCTTTTGCTCGTTCTTTTTGCGGTATGACATCCACCAAACAACGTACTCTGAAAGCTCCGGTATCGTTTAGCGGAGTTGGATTGCACACGGGCACAACCGTGAACGTCACGATTCACCCGGCACCTGAAAATCACGGCTATGTATTTCGCCGCACCGATTTGGATGGTCAACCGCTCATTCCTGCAGACTGTGATTTAGTCGTAAGCACACAGCGCGGCACAACCCTCGAACATAAAGGTGCTCGCATTTATACCAGCGAACATATCCTTGCTGCCATATACGGTTGCATGGTTGACAATGCTTTGATTGACCTTGACGGACCGGAAGTTCCTATCATGGACGGCAGCGCCAAACCATTTGTTGATGCACTTGAAGCTGTGGGTTACCAAGATCAAGAGGCTGACAGGAAGTATCTTGTATTGACTGAAAATCTCACCTACGAAGACAAGAGCAAAAACATTGAGATGTTGGCCGTGCCGACCGACGGCGGCGAATTCCGTCTCACGGTTATGGTGGACTACAACTCTCCTGTGCTCGGCACACAGCACGCGCACATGTATGAGCTCAATCACTTCAACAAACAAATTGCTGCATGTCGCACCTTTGTGTTTCTCGGTGAACTCGCCGTGTTGGCGAAGAACGGACTGATCAAAGGTGGTAGCCTTGATAATGCCGTCGTATTGGTGGAACGCGACTACACTGAAGCCGAAATCAAGGAAATCTTAAAGCAACTCGGCCGCGAAGAAATTGACGTGAAAGTGGAAGGTATGGGCGTGCTCAACACCACTAAACTGAAATTCGAGAATGAACCTGCGCGCCACAAGCTGCTCGACATTGTGGGTGACCTCGCGCTTGTTGGACGATTTATTCGCGGACACATCCTCGCTGCGCGTCCGGGGCATTATGGCAACGTAGAGTTTGCGAAAATTCTAAAGGGCATTGCTAAAAAGCAAAAAGACGCGGCACCTGTATTCGACATTTTCAAAAAGCCGCTCTACGACATCAACGATATCACGAAGATGCTCCCGCATCGCTACCCGTTTTTGCTGATTGATAAAATCCTTGAAATGGATGCGTCAAGTATCGTCGGCATCAAAAACGTGACGATGAATGAGCCATTTTTCCAGGGACATTTTCCCGGAAACCCGGTAATGCCAGGTGTTCTACAAGTGGAGGCTATGGCGCAGGTGGGTGGCATTTTTGCTCTTTCACAAGTGACCGACCCTGAAAACTACAGCACCTATTTCATGAAAATTGACGGTGTGAAATTCAAGCTGAAAGTGTTGCCGGGTGATACCATTATTTTCAAACTTACACTTGAAAGCCCCATTCGTCGCGGACTGGTCAACATGCGCGGTGTCGCCTATGTGAATGGAAAAGAAGCATGCGAAGCACTGATGCTGGCTCAAGTCGTGCGTGACCGCGTTCCAAAAGAAGAAACACAAGAATCACACGCATGAGCACCATGAATCAGATACATCCCGATGCGCGCATCGGACAAAATGTGGAAATAGGTCCATTTACCACTATTGCGGCTGATGTGGAAATCGGTGAAGGCACATGGATTGGTCCGAATGTAACTATCATGGATGGCGCCCGCATCGGAAAGCACTGCCGCATTTTTCCGGGTGCTGTAATTTCTGCTATTCCACAGGATTTGAAATTCGATGGCGAAAACACCACTGCTGAAATTGGCGACCATTCCACCATTCGCGAATGCGTCACCATCAATCGCGGGACGAAAGACAAGTTCAAAACGAGCGTTGGCAGCAATTGCCTACTCATGGCATATGTGCACATTGCTCATGATGCGACGGTAGGCAACAATTGCATCATAGCCAACAGCGCCAATATTGCAGGACACGTCGACATTGAAGATTGGGTCATTATCGAAGGTGTGGTTGCCATTCAACAGTTCGTGCGCATAGGACAGCACGCCTTCATTGCAGGAGGCAGTCTTGTTCGGAAAAATGTTCCTCCGTATGTCAAAGCAGCTCGTGAACCGCTCAGCTTCGCGGGCGTCAATTCAGTAGGACTCAGAAGAAGAGGTTTCGACAACGAAGTCATCGCGCACATTGAAGATGTATACCGCATGATCTATGTGCATAACAGCAATATGAGCAGAGCGATGCACGTCGCTGAATTGGAACTCCCCAATACGGAACACAAGCAAACCATTCTGGATTTTATCCGCAACAGCGATAAAGGCATCATTCGCGGACCCCAAGGCCTGTAAGCCTCCATGTTCATCGAACTCCATAACACCGGAAAAAAATACCAGCGCGAATGGATTTTCCGCGAGGTGAATGCTCAATGGAGCAGCGGAGCTCGAATTGCCATCGTCGGTGGTAATGGCTCGGGAAAATCAACGCTCGCGCAAATCGCTGCCGGATTTCTCTCCTCGAGTGAAGGTGACATCACTTGGAAAAACCACAGCGATACTATTCCCCGAGATAAACTCTTTGCGCATGTATCGATGTGTACACCGCTGATGCAGTTATGGGACGACTTCACACTCACCGAAAATTTCGAGCTCTTCTGTCGATTCAAATCAACACGCAAGGAATTATCGGCGTCTTCATTCTCGGCAATCATCGGACTTGAAAACGTCAAACACCGCGCATTAAAGGACTTTTCCAGCGGCATGCGTCAACGTGTGAAACTCGGCTTAGCTATTCTTGCCGATACACCTTTGCTGATTTTGGATGAACCCTGTTCGCACCTCGATGCCGGCGCAATTGCCTGGTATCAGGAACTCTTGGAATCGTACAGTGACAAACGCACGATACTCATAGCCTCCAACAATGATTCTCGCGAACTTTTTATTTGTTCGGAGCAAATAGACATTACCGACTACAAGCCTCAGGCCTGATGGCCGGGACGTAACAAGTCGTTGACCGTTTTTACAGGGTTGAATGTTGAAACGGGAACTTCTACAAACACCGTATTCCACAAGGCCATGGCGCCATTCCAAAGCCCCGGCCACTCCAAGGCTTTGATGACCTGCCCTTGGGCAAACTTCTCGCTGATGAATCCTGAGGTATAATCAATAAACTCGTCGAGCTGGTAGTTTTCACCTGCGCGATTTTTGATTGAACACACGATATCCACCGGATTAAAGTGGGTCGATGATGCTAAAATTTTCGCCTGTTGTACATCATTCAAATCAACTTGACTCTTCTCCACAATCTGCTTGCTGATGTACCCTCCCTGCATGCGCACCCAAAACGGGCCGCCGCCCGGTTCACCTTCATTGCGCACCATACCACACACACGCAATGGGCGGTCGAGCTTGAGTGTAGCATACTGACTCAGTTGCTCGCGCGACATCCCCAAAGGCAAACTTGGCTGAAACCAGGTCTGAATAAACTCAAGCGCTTCTTCCAAGGCACTCTCACCGTTTTGTTCGAGACCATCAAGCAATTGATTAATCTTGTTTCGCAAATCGAGGAGCAACCCCGCTAAAACCTGCTTGTAAACGATGGTCTGATCGAGCTGATGCTGCGTCGTCACATTATCAATGTTCTTGATGAAGATAACATCCGCATCCAATTGCTGAAGATTTCTGATCAACGCTCCATGACCGCTTGGTCGAAACATCAATCGTCCATTTTCATCCCGAAATGGTTCATTCTCCTTGGTTAGCGCCAAGGTATCCGTTGAAGAAGACTGTGTGCTGTAGGAGATCTCGAAATGATCGTAATCGAATTGCTTCAGTTTCTGATCGAAATACGCGGAAACGCGTTCAATGTGATGCGGCGCCAGGGTGAAATGCAATCGGCAGCTTCCATTGTGCTGCTTGGCATAGCCCATAGCTTCATACAGATGTTCATCAAAAGCAGTGCGTATTTCTTCCTGGTAAGCATGAAAAACAACCAGCCCTTTCAATTGATCATCATAATGCAGACCATGCGGCATCAAGATGAAATCAAAAATTTCATTCCACTTATTATCCTCTTCCATCGCATCCAAATCGAAGCCCTTTTCAGCCATTGCCTGCTTGATGGAATTTCGGAAGGGAAATCTTTTGAAATTGACGATGAATTCCTCGGTCAGTTCAGACACATTATCCGCGGAATAGTTGTAGAGATGCTTGAACATGCGACTTGCCGCGCCGGAAGCAGGCACGAACTTCAACAGTGATTTTCGCACGCGCTCCGTTTCGTAAATACGCTGGTAGGCGAAACAATCAGCGCCACTCAACGACAGTATACCATCACCCACCGTGCACGCTCGGTCTAACCGCGCCGGCTGGGTATCATGGGTAAACTGGTGAATCTGCTGAAGTGCATCACTAATTGTCAAACCACGCTCTTGCAGTTGCCCCTCGTCGGCTGAATCAAAAAACATCATTGAAACGATTTCGGCGAAGATAATATTCAATCATCCGAGGAAATTCAGGTGTACCAAAAAAGAAAACCGCCGGGATCACATTTTTCAATGCTCACCCAAGCGGCCCTCCACCCTATTTCGGTTGAATATCGTAGTGAGGTTATGCTGCAGGTCGATGCATAGCCTCCGTCAATTGGTCGTATACGACTTGGCAATTCTCTTTTACCCTTCGAACAAGTATTGGAAGTCCGTCGAGGTTGCGCAGGTATTTACTGTCTTGTTCAATCTGAACAATATCCGCTTCCATATCCTTGATTCCAAGCATAGCTACAGAACTCTTGGCCTTGTGCGCCAGCGGATGCAGCGACAGAGGCTCATTCTTGCGCACACACTCCTCCATCTCATGCACATACTTGGGCACTTGCTGTAAGAACAAGGCAATAATGTTGTTGATCATCTCCCGGTTGCCTTGAAACACTTGATTCAAGTAAGCGAGGTCGTAGCGGATGGCAGAATTCATTTCCATTTTTTATCAGTTAGGTTGGTATTTGTACCTGAGCAGTCGGGGAAAGGTTACAATTCGTTTGATTTTTTTTGTTTACCCAAAAATTTCAAGACATACAGATTGAATTAAACTCTACGTTTTATCTTGCGCTCATGAAGAAAGTACTGGTTACAGGAGGCGCAGGATATATTGGATCACATACCGTGATTGAGTTGTGCAATGACGATTTCATCCCGGTTATTGTCGACAACTTCAGCAATACGGATGACCGTATTCTGGATGGTCTGCATAAACTCCTGGGATACTCACCCGAATTGTACCGGGTAGATTGTACCGATTACAACGCACTTAAAGCCGTTTTCTCAACCGAACGCCCGGACGCTGTTATCCACTTCGCCGCCTTTAAAGCGGTGGGTGAATCCACAACCCTTCCACTGAAGTACTACAAAAACAATATAGAGTCATTGTTGGTCGTACTCCGCCTGATGGAGGAATTCAACATCAGCGACCTCGTCTTCAGCAGCAGCTGCACTGTATATGGTCAGCCGGAAAAACTACCCGTCGATGAGAACTGTCCACCCCAACCGGCTACTTCTCCTTATGGGTATAGCAAACAAGTTTGTGAGCGCATCATCACCGATGCCTGTGCTGCACGACCTTCCTTAAAATGTGCCTTATTGCGGTATTTCAATCCGATAGGAGCACATCCCTCAGCCCTCATCGGCGAATTGCCTTTTGGTATTCCCAATAATCTGGTTCCGTATATCACACAAACAGCGATTGGTATTCGATCGCAATTGACCATCCATGGAAGTGACTACCAAACGCCCGATGGAACCTGCATCCGCGACTACATCCACGTATGCGACCTGGCGTCAGCACACGTAAAAGCATTGCGCTGGCTTGAAAGTCAAAGCGCCGTCTGTGAAGCATTCAATTTGGGACAAGGACTAGGCAACAGCGTGAAAGAAGTCGTAGACACATTTGTTCGGGTGAATCAAGCAGCCCTTCCTTTAGTCATGGGGCCTCGCCGCCCGGGCGATGTTGAACAGGTTTGGGCCGACGTTTCTAAAGCCAACGAGCAACTCCAGTGGAAAACAGAGCGTTCGCTCGAACAGGCCTTAAAGGATGCGTGGAAATGGGAAAAACACCTGCAACAGGCCGGCGTTAAATCATAAGTGTATTGGAAATCACGATCCAATTCACTACCGCGCCCAGACAAAACCCGGCATATACCTGACCATGCGTATGTGCATCTAAATACAACCTCGAATACCCTGTAACACCGGCCATCAGCAGCGATAATGCCGGATAGACTGTGTCGAGATTGGGGTGAATGACATTAAGCGCCAGCAGCGTTCCGAATACACCTCCTTGTGCGAGCATATGGACAGAAATCTTCCATACACTATTAATGGAGAGGCTGATTACCAGCGATACGATCACGGACAGAAAAAAACTAAATACCGTATCCGGCAGATAGGGGCCCTTCCAACGCAACATGAAATAGGATAACATGTAGTAGAAGATCACCAAGAGGTATGGACCAAATCGCTCCTTGCGATTGCGGAGCTCGATGCTAGTGAGCATACCGTACTTTATCATAATGAGCATGCTGACTGCCGGTGCCACGATATTCACACCAAGCAACAGAAAAACAAAATAGTCGGCCTGCGTCGGAGCGATGTAATAGGGATCAATCGTGCGGACCGACATATAGATAATCAAAGGCATCCATAGCGGATGAAAGATCAAAGACAATACCTGCGCAACGCGATAGATCCATCCGCGACTCGCAGTTACCGCCACCTCATTATGCATTGTCTCTTCTACCATTCTTTTCTCAATCGTGCTACGGGTATGCCCAGCTGCTCTCGGTACTTCGCTACCGTTCGACGGGCAATATTGTAACCCTTTTCATTTAAAATCTTCATCAACTTTTCATCTGTGAGCGGCTTGCGTTTGGGCTCAGCCTCAATCGCATCTTTGAGGATTTGCTTGACCTCACGTGACGATACCTCCTCTCCTTCATCGGTACTCAAACTCTCGGAGAAGAAGTACTTTAACAAGTAGGTAGAATACGTAGTCTGAATATACTTGCTGTTGGCCACGCGACTTATGGTGGAAATATCCATCCCTACGCGATCTGCGATATCCTTTAAAATCATGGGCTTCAACTTGGTTTCATCCCCTGAGAGGAAAAACTCCCGCTGATAATCGACTATGGCCTTCATGCAATAGAGCAATGTGTCATTGCGCTGCCTGATGGCATCGATAAACCACTTCGCTCCGTCAATTTTTTGTTTGACGAACAGCATGGCCTCCTTTTCCTTTGAATCCTTATTCTTGGACTTGGCATAATGCTGCATCATCTCCTTGTATTCTCTGCTGATGCGCAGTTCGGGAGCATTTCTGCCGTTGAGTGAAAGCTTCAGCTCATCATTCTCCACGATCAACAAAAAATCAGGCACCACATGCTGAACGGTTCTGACCGTCTCCATCATGCTATTTCCCGGTTTGGGATTGAGATGCAGAATGATATCTATGGCCGGCTTAAGGTCTTGATCCGACAGATCCAATCGCTTGGCAATCTTTTCGTAATGTTTCTTGGTGAACTCCTCGAAGAACTTGGTGATGATTTGCTCTGCCAATACGGTTTCGGCAGTTCGCTCCTCAATGCGCCGAATCTGAATCAACAGGCATTCACGCAAATCACGCGCGCCCACCCCGGGAGGATCAAGCTCTTGTAGTATCTTCAATACAGCGTCGAGGTCAGCCGCCGTAGTACTTATATTCATTGAGAACGCCAAATCATTGGCTATCGCCACCAACTCCCTTCGCAGGTATCCATTTTCATCGAGGTTTCCGATTAAGTACTCCGCCAGAATACGCTCCTCCTCATCGAGTTCGGTCATACCCAACTGCGCAAATAACATATCCTGAAAGGTGCGTCCGGCTCCCAGCGGTGTCTCGCGGTCGTCGTCATCAGCACTGTGATTATTCACCTGCAGTTTGTAATCAGGCGTCTCATCATCATCGAAATAATCACTCAAATCAATTTCATCGTCGGAAGATTCACTTTCTTGTTCCTCTTGCTGATCATCGAGCTTGTCTTCATCCGACTTCTCTTCCTCATCGGCCCCTTCCTCCAACGCCGGGTTCACTTCCAACTCTTCTTTGATGCGTTGATCGAGCTCCATGGTAGGAATTTGGAGCATTTTCATCAACTGAATCTGCTGTGGCGAGAGTTTTACCTGTAATTTCTGTTGTAAGCTTTGCTTTAACATAGCGGCTCAAACCTACGTCAATTTTTGGTATGCGTCTGCTATTTTCCGTTCTTTGCGCCCAATTTCCATGTGGGGTAGAATAGGCGCCTTCATATTACGATACCGAACTCCTTTAGGGGTTATGTTGATTTTGCTGACCGTTGCTATGGGCTGGCAATCGCAGTACGCCCGCATGAGCTATAAATTCGGTGGCGTGTTGCCTGAGAATGACAGCACCTACATCGACTACAAAAATTTCATCGAGCAGTTTAGTGAAGATGGTAACGTGTTGGCTATCGGTTATCGCGACCCGCGCATCTGGGAACTGCCGAATTTCCTCAAATGGCGCCAATTGGTGCGCGATCTACAATCCACGCAGGTGGAAGTGGATGGTACACCGCAAAACATGGTCGATAGTATTTTCTCCACTGGAAATTGCTACAACCTAGTCAAGGACACCCTCAACATGCGATTTGAGTTCAGGCAGCTGTTTGAACGCGAGCCCCAATCGCAGGCCGAACTGGATTCCATCCGAAATGTCCTCTATCAACTTCCCTTTTACGAAGGTCTGCTCTACCGCAGTGAATCCGATGCAGGACTCATGATGGTCTTCGTCAATGGCAAGTTATTCAACTCCGAAAACCGAGGCAACGCGGTAGAACGCATGCTCGAATTAAGCGACCGATTTACAGCGGATACCGGAATCAAAACCTATGTTTCGGGGATGCCTTACATCCGATCAGTGATGTCGGTGAAAGTGAAAGCGGAACTCAAGTTCTTCACCATTCTATCGGCCATCATCTGCATGGCCCTGCTGTTGGTCTTCTTCCGCAGTGTAAAAGTGACCATGGTGGTTATGAGCGTCGTGGTTGTCTCTGTGGTAATCGCCATGGGAAGTATCGCCCTGTTTGATTATCCAATCACCATGCTGATGGGGCTTATCCCACCGTTGATGATTGTGACTACGGTGCCCAACTGCATTTACCTCGTAACCAAATACCATCAGGAGTACCAGCGCTATGGTAATAAGACACGCGCTCTGGCGAGAGTCGTTCAAAAGGCCGGTGCAGCAGCCTTCATGATTAATGCTACGACCGCTGTTGGCTTCGCCACCTTCATTTTCACATCGAGCGACCTGCTCAAACACTTCGGTGTGATTGCCAGTCTTAACTGCTTGCTCGCGTTCTTCTTATCGCTGCTCGTCTTCCCTATCGTATACAGCTACCTTCCTCCGCCTTCGGAGCGCCACTTGGGACACCTCAACTCACCCTGGCTAGAACGGATTCTTGACTCGCTCGTCCGCACAGTTATTTTCAAACGAGCATGGGTTTATGCCCTTACAATTCTGATTACCGGCCTTGGTGTATACGGCATCAGCCGCATGCATACGACGGGGAACATCGTGGATGATATCCCGGACACAGACCGCGTCATCACCGACTTGAAATGGTTTGAGTCGAACTTCAACGGCGTCATGCCTTTTGAAATCCTGGTGGATTGTCAGAAAAAAGGACAAATCACCAAAGAGAAAAACCTTCAGAAAATCGAAGAACTGCAGCAATTGCTAGCAACTTATGAATTGAAATTGGCTGATACCATCATCCATCCGTTTTCAAAATCACTGTCCATCGTTGATGCCGGGAAATATGTCAAGCAAGCTTTTTACGATGGCGATAGTGCCTATTACACTCTTATTACCCGTGAAGAGCAAGCCTTCATCGGAGAATACATAAGCAGTGAAGACAGAGCGGATAAGGGTGTGCAGAAGACATTTCTAGACAGCACCAAGAGCATGACACGCATTACGGCACAGGTCGCGGATATCGGTACCAAAGAAATGGACCGTTTGATGAGCGAGATCAAACCGCAAATCGACAGCATATTCGATCCGGCAAAGTATAAAGTGACACTTACGGGCACCTCTATTGTATTCCTGGAAGGCACGAATTATCTCGTCGGTGACTTGTTCAGCTCGCTGCTCTTCGGGGTCATCATCATCTCTATCATGATGGCCATTATGTTTTGGAGCGCACGAATGGTTTTCATCTCATTCATTCCGAATATCATCCCGCAGATTGTTACTGCCGGTATCATGGGATTTGTGGGCATACCGCTCAAACCATCAACTATTCTCGTATTCAGTATTGCGCTGGGTATTACGGTCGACAACACGATTCATTATCTGGCCAAATACCGGCAGGAACTGAAGTATCACGATTGGAAAATTAAAGAATCTGCATTGCTCGCTATTCGTGAAACAGGAGCGAGCATGGTGTATACCTCCCTCGTGTTGCTCTTCGGTTTCGGATGTTTTGCAGCCAGTGAATTTGAGGGAACTCGCGCACTGGGAGTGCTTACAGCCGTTACGTTGCTGGTAGCCATGATTACCAACTTGATTATCCTTCCT
>Ga0114979_10002284_pt1 | contig 12960 bp, 10 predicted proteins | sample S_140625_EF_Meta_FD_87315 | JGI IMG/M metagenome (GOLD analysis project Ga0114979, IMG submission 87315) | Freshwater microbial communities from Lake Simoncouche, Canada to study carbon cycling - S_140625_EF_MetaG | ecosystem: Environmental > Aquatic > Freshwater > Lake | place: Lake... | reverse complement strand
GCGCATCCATTCCAACTTGTCCAATTTGAAACATCTGTCCATGCAAACCCATTCGTCCCAAGAAAAGACGGCGAAAGAATGGCAGGAATTTACGCAGAAACAGAACGCCGCTGCACCGCAGACGATGCAGGCACCTAAAGGGGGGCCAGGGACGTCGTCAATGACCTTGCAACGTACCCACATTCATATCATGTTGAACCGTATGTTTCCCACGTCGGAAGTGTCTAAAGTTATGCCGGGACCGACGGCCCTTGTAACCACCGGATCCTACGGGTCCGGAGGTAACGGAGGTAACGGAGGTAACGGAAGTTCCGAGCCCTCTTTTGCGACCGGTCGGCTCAGTTCTCATATTTACACCATGCGGCGGCCGCATTCGCCGCCCATCATGGTGGAAAGCAAACACGATGAAACCAACGTCAATACCGACGAGATTGCGCATTTCGTGGAGCTCATGAAGAACAACCATTCCAACGGCATCATGGTGTCTCAGAACAGTGGTTTCAATGCCAAACCGAATTACCATATTGAATGCCACGACAAGTACCTCTTGGTCTATGTGCATCAAATGGAATACAATCCGGAGAAACTCCGTCCGGCGGTAGATATCATTGACCAACTGTCGGCACGTATCAAACAATATACGGCCATCCATTCCGACGACGGCGAGACCAACCTGGAATGGATTGACCGCGACATCTTGGATGCTGTGAACCAAGAATATCAACTCTTTGTCTCGCAAAAGACGGCCATCATTCAGAATCTACGCGAGAGCCAGCGTCGGGTCATTTCGCAGATTGAGGAATTCCAGTTTCCCGCCTTGGACCGCTACTTGTCGTCCAAATATACGGCCCCCATGCCCAAGAACGGGCACAAGTGCGACCTGTGCCGGAATTTCCATGCCAATAATTTGAAGGCGCTGGCCGCCCACAAACGAGGATGTGTGCGTAAATTGGGGGCAGGGACAGCATCGCGCAACGGTGAGATGATGGTGACCCCGCCCACGTCGCCAATCCAGATGACCCCCATCAAGAAATTATGGTCCTCCGACCGTTCCGATGCATCTTTGGGAGACATAGACTTTATTCCTGTCAACAGTGACATGACGGCCGCGGCACTATGAAAGGGACCGAAGGGACCATCAGGGACCGAATAGACCTATGGGATCCAATACAGTAATTACTGACTGCACAACGAAGGTGAGATGTGACACGAAGTTGCCGGTAATGGCTGGCATTTATATAACCATGTCGTTGCTTTCGTCGGTAGACGTGTCCTTCGTAGCACCGTCCCTTGTCCCGTCCCTTGTCCCGCCTCTACCTCCGGTGATCCATCACCACCATTATTACGTGTATCCTCCGATAGCCACACCAACAGCCACACCGACCGCTGCTCCGACAGCTAGACCGACCGACCTTTCTGGTTACTGGCCGGTGGATCATATACCGGATGCTTCTGGTCACCTGGTGCACCCGGTGCATCCGGTGCACCCACCGTCATTCATAGACCTCTCCGGGCATGTCCATTCCCCGCTCATGATGATCCCGGGTTGGGATGCCTCCTACGCGTTTCACATGCCGTCTTGGGACGTATCCTGTGTCATATTTGATGTGAGCAACGCCGCGTTCCAGTTCCACTCCGTCTTGCAGGTGTGGACGCCTCACCCCGCCTTGGTCCCCGGTCAGGTAGAGCCTGCTACCCCCCGGATCCGCCGCAAGTATACGTTGGGGTGCGATTTTGACGATATGACTCCGTGAATGGGTTGGTCCATGGAGGGTGGTCCTGGGATAACTGCGACGAGAAAAAACGCCTAAATTATACGCAACCCGAAATGAACCGAATGGGTCCAGAATTTGGCTTCATTCGTGGTGCCGATTTTTACCCCGAGTGTTTTTAATCAAAGTAATATAAAAAAACGACCTATTATAGTGTATATTCCCATAGAATGGTGAGAGCTTCCAAGCAAACTGTCCCCACGACGCCCACGCCTGCCCCTGCTCCTGTGGTGGAGAAGAAGGCCGCGGCTCCCAAGAAGGCCGCGGCCCCTGCCCCCGCTGCGGCTTCCCCTGCGGCCGCCCCCGCGCCTGCGGGTACCGACGCCCCGGCGGTGACCGATGAGGTCATCGGCGAGGACCTGGTGGAGCTCCTGACGTCGTTTGGCAACAAGATCAACCAGGGCTACGCCTTCTTCGCGGCGCTCAAGACCCAGTTCAAGACGCTGCAGAAGTCGGTCCTGAAGGCCCACAAGACGGCCCAGAAGGTGTCCAACCGCAAGAACAAGCGCTCGGGCAACCGCAAGCCGTCGGGCTTTGTGCGCCCGGCGCTCATCAGCGACGAGCTGGCGGCCTTCCTCGGCAAGCCGGCGGGCACGGAGATGGCGCGCACGGACGTGAGCCGCGAGATCAACAACTACATCCGCAACAACAAGTTGCAGGACGAGAAGAATGGTCGCCAGATCAACGCGGACCCCAAGCTGTCCACGCTCTTGAAGCTCCAGGGTGAGGACAGCCTCACCTACTTCAACCTCCAACGCTACATGAAGCACCACTTCGTGAAGTCCACCAGCCCCGCCACCGCCTAAATGCGTGATGCTGCCGTCGGCTCCAAAAATAAACACCGATAAAAAACGCGCCTTTTTGTCTTGTCCCGTTTTGTCTTACCATAAAAAACCCACACGTATCACCGTGTCATAATTAAACCCACATAAACACATTGTGCAATGTATATTAGTAACGCATTACACCATGTCAGCATTTTATTATATCCTAGAAAAACGCTTGTTGGAAATCGTGGCCCAAGGTTGCCCGACGACCCCGGGAACCGCGGAATGGGTCTTGCCCAAACTGGGGTATATGACGTTTGTAGATGAAGATGCGCCGAGCAGTAAAAAACGGAAACATGAAGAGGCATCTGCAGAAACGGGAACAGCAGAAACGGGGTCCGAGGACGATGTCTTGCGGTCCAGGGTTGCTCCGCATCCTATTCACCATCCAGTCACAGATAAAAGAAGGGTCAGACACACCATATGCCAAAAAATTCATTGCCGTTTTGCCGAGACATATTCCATGCTGAACCGGGCACATTTTGCCAAGAGACCGTCCGACGCTATTCTTGGGATCCCGGCGAGCCAGGATACCGCCATCAACGTGGACAATTACGCCCGGTCTTTTTATCTTCAGGTCTTCAATGCCATGGTGCATATTTGCGAGGAATTCTGCGACTGTCAGCTCAAATATTCACGTTTTGGGTTTTTTGCGTACCTGTATTTCAATATTTTCAATACGAATTACCGCGACGAATACATTACACTCATGTATTATGGGCAACGGGTGTATCATGGGTTCACACTTCTGGCGCGGATGTACCGGTACCGTCGGGCGAACATTCACAATACGTCGGATTTGGTGACCACGACGTTTGCTGAGGCGGACTTGACGTTTCCTCGCACCTGGCTACGGATACGGGGCCAAGGAACGGGAGGAACGGGAAGAAGTGCCCAGATATGGTCGGTCTGGCAGAACGGGTCCCTGTTTTTTTTCAGCCAACGCGACCTGCTCCAACTGTTCAATGCGGCCCTGAGTCATGCACCTTTTTTCATTGTGAACCCATTACCCGTGAAAAACCCGTACAACAATGTGGTATTTAACGCCGCCGACGTCTACAATATGTGGGGGTTCCTGCGTGAGGGACATTTGCCGATACCACGGCTGCTGTATCTGTTTTATCAATGCCAGTTTTGCCTGGTTGACTTGGCCAAACGGTACTCCGAAGATATACGGGAGGCGGCCATTCGGCATTTTGTCACCAACGAGTCGGATTACGTGTTGCAGGATTATATTTTTGAAATGATAGACGAATTTTCCCCTTGGATGAACATTCACGTGGAATTTCCTCAGCGACGGCTGACCGAGATCATGCGACCGTATTTGTACCTGTTCTTGTGTTTCAAATACAATGTTCAGAATACCCATGTGAACCGCAAGAACAAGATGAGATTGTTGAAACGGATGATGTTGTTTAAACATCATAACCATGCGTTTGGCCGTAAAACCGTCTCCGCGGTTCGCACGGTCTTTGGCAAGAAAATTGACGGGGTGCCGCCGGTCGTCAAATTCATAGATTCGGCCCCGGCGTTTACATTACGCATGGCATTCTCGTAAGTCCCATACATCCCATACATCCCATACATCCCATACATCCCATACATCCCATACATCCCATAGGATGTATAGGATAAAAATCGCGGATCCAGCAGCGACTTACATCCCGCCCGTAGGGCGGGATGATTTGTAAGGAGGGCAAATGGGTCAGAGGCACCGCAGGTGCCTCAACCTTGGACCACCGCAGGTGGTCCCGAGGAACCTGAGGTTCCCATTAAAATTCGGCCGTAGGCAATTTTTTGCACGGTGTCGTAGCGAAGCGGAGGCAAAAGGAACGAAGGGCAAAAAATTGATTTGCCGTTTTTCCAAGATTAAACAGACATTAACCTTGAAAACCAACACTGTGAAAGATGTTTGCCACCCCGAAGTCGTTTGCCCCCCGCGCCGTCCCGATGTCCGTGTTCCTCCCCCACGTGGACGCTTCCTTCTCGTTTGAGGAGATTGCTCGCCAGTTTGAGGAGGAATTTGAGGTCGGCAAGGTGGACCGCATTGAGGCGGTCCCCAAGTTCAACCAGAAGGACGGTCACGCCTACCACGCGTGCTTCGTCTACTTTTCCCAGTGGGGAAACAGCTACTACGCCCAGATGCTCCGCATGCAACTCATGGCCGGTCTGCAAACCCGCATGTACGTGGCGCCCTCGCTCTACTGGATGGTGGGCAACAACACAAGCTCCGTGAACGAGGAGAACATTCCGTTCCCCAAGCACATGTCCTTGCTCATGTTTTCCAACGAGCCGACGTCCCTGGCCGACGTGGCCGAGGTCCTGGAAATGACGGACATTGGCAAGGTGAACCTGGACGCCTCCCGCTACATGGACGAGATTCCGCTCGCAGCCGAGTGCGCCGCGACCAACGCCTACCTGGAGATGGCCGAGGACGAGGAGAATACGGCGGTCTTCATGCGCGTACTGGAGCGCCCCGCCCAAATGCTCGTGGTGGAGATGGAGTATTGGTTTCACAGCAAGCCTGCCCACGAGTTCCAGCAAGCCCTGCAGACGACCGGCGCCATGAACTACGGCGGGTTTGTGCACGAGACCACGCGCTGGTCTTTCGTCGCCTACCCCGAGTCGCCCAACACCTCCGGCATCAACCCCTACGTCTGGTATGCTCCCTCGCCCGCCGTCAAGAACCTGAACATGAACGATGTCTACGCCTACGGTACGTTGATGCAACAATTCCAATCGCCCCTGATTTCCGTGTAAATATACGAGCCTGTTTACCCACCCCTTATACCACAAAAACCATAAAAAAGCCCCTCCACCCTCTTTTTCTTGGTACGTTTTCTATGTTTCCAGGAAGAAAGGGATCCTATACGTCTGTTTGGATGGGGGGGTCATACGACGGAAACGGCATAAACCGAATTGGCGAAAGAACCACATATCATGGAACCCACTGCCACGGATGTCTCCGGTGATCCGATACATCTCTTGGGTAAGTCTGAAATGAATATTTCCGCCACCCAAGATTTAGCCGAAAAGATCCAGGCCTACATGGCCGACCGACAGCCCAAACTCTACGTCTTGACCCCCTGTTTCGGGGGAACGTGTTACGTGAACTATATCCAGTCCATGCTGGCGACCCTGGAACTTTTCCGGTCCGTGCAGTTCCCTATCCAGTTTGAATTTTGTCAAGGCGACAGCCTGGTGACCCGGGCCCGCAACAATTTGGTGGCCCGGGCCATGGGTGACCCCGCCACTACCCACATCATGTTCATAGACAACGACCTCACCTGGAACCCCGTGGACATCTTGAAAATGGTTTTAGCCGACCAGGGCCTCGTCGGTGGCATCTACCCCCTGAAAAAATACCACTGGGGGCGCCTAAAGGCCGGGACCGGGGCCTCTGGCCCCGAACCGGTCCAAGACTGGCTCGCCAAACGCGACGCCTCCTACCTGAAAAACGTCATGACCGACGACGCCATGGTCCAATCCCGCCTGCTCAACTACAACGTCAACTATTGGACCCCTCAGCTGCAGATTGAGAACAACTTGGCCAAAGTGCGACACATTCCCACCGGATTCATGCTTATTCAACGGCAGACCCTGGAGACGCTCTTCAAGGCCTATCCGGAAACCAAATACGTGGACGACGTGGGGTTTTTAGGCGAAAAGGACCAGCCCTTTGCCTACGCCCTCTTTGACTGCGAAGTGCGCGAAGGCCACTATTTTTCCGAGGACTGGCTCTTTTGTGAGCGGTGGATGGAGGTAGGCGGGACCGTGTGGGCCGACGTCAGCGTCATCTTGACACACACGGGGACCGAGGATTACCGGGGTTCGTACTTGGCGTCGCTCCTGTAATAAACTTTAGACTAAAGTAAAACGGTGGACGGTGGACAGTGGCCTAGGACAGGGGTCTTCCCCGCCCCCTAACCCACAGGATGTATAGGATCCTATACATCTTGTTCATGGATGGAATAAAAAAGGGGCTCGGAGCTCGGACTTTTCCGTCGTGCGCCAGTCAACAGAACATCTCGTAAACATGCATCAATTTGGGATAGTCCTGAATGTACTTGGTGTATTTGAGCAACCAGGTGTAAAAGTCCATGGCGGGTTGGCCGCTGTCGGTGTTCCGTTTGTCCCACTGCCGCCGTGTATTCAGGTATTTCTTGTACTCGTAATACCATTTCATGGTTTCATGGAGACTGACCTGGGGACTCAAATTGTAGTCCGTGCCGGAAAGCACCATGATTTGCCTAAAGGTGGTCATGGTCATACCCAGGTCCTGGAGAATACTCGGCATGTGGTACAAATTCACGGTATGGTTCGTCAAGGACAGGTCGCGGAGGACGCGTTCGGTCCCGTAGACAAACATGTCCATGTCGTTGCTGAGGCACGCCCAGGCGCGGTGGCTCTTGACGTACTGAACGCACAGTTCGTCGGACTCTCCCGGGGCGTCCACGCATTCCACTTGATGCTGCCGCAGGATGGATTTCACACCCTGAATATGCTCATAGTCTATTTTCAAAAACTGTTTCTTCAGGCACGACAGTTGCATGGCGAGCGTGGCGGAGGTGTCTAAACCGGCCTCCAGTTGCTGGATGATTTCCCGGTATTTGCCCTCAGCTTCCTGCTTCTTTTCCCGTCGTTCACGCAGGAGTTCCTTCTTCTCTTGGGGGGGTTTACCGTCAAACACGAAGATGGGGGTGATCCTATATGTCAATAGGGTGGTCACCATGGTGTGCATGAGTTCGTAAAGGTTCTCCTCGCCCAGGAACATGTACATGTAGATGTAGGTGTCCACGACGATGGTTTTCCCGGCGAGTTTTTGCAACGAAATGCGCTGAATCGTCGTCTTACGGCATTTATTCACCAGAAACCGATTGAGATGTTTGATACCCATACAGCGTTTGGTTTATTTGATGTGGATTCTTAGGTGCCCAGGGCATACAAGAATCAATTTTTACGGACCGAGAGGGCAGGGTTCAATCTAGTTCATCGTTGCTGCTCTCGGGAACCGATTGGAGCTTCATATCTATAGGCTCGGCCGCGGTAGCAGCGGTCGCGGTAGCAGCAGTGGCTGCGGTTGCGGCAGCCGCCGCCGCTGCAGGTTCGTCTTCTTTGGCGCGGGCAATGTGAATGTAGGAGGAGCGCAACCCGGCATCGCGCTGGCGCCGGTTCAGAGAGGATTCGGGTCTTGCATGGTTTTTATGTGTTGCGGTAAGAGGGGGATGATTTGCCTTTCCAAATGTCTCCAGGGAAGACGCGCTTTCGGGAAACGTCATGTTATGGATAATGGTATCGTGACCATGACGTAACGAAGGCTCAAACGGGTAATAGGAGGAAATACCCGCGTGGTCCGGTAGACCTTGTTCAATATCCACAATGTGGATGTCCCCTGAATGTCCTGAGGTTGTAAAATGTTCTCGGGGCGGGGAGGCGCGTCGGAATTCTTCCGAATCTTTTTCGTTTGCCCCGCGATGGCGATGGTCGTTCCGCGGAACATGAAACGAAAAATGCGACGAAATTTTGTTGGGGTCGCCGTCGTCATGGTGACGTGAGTATACAGGCCCACTGGAATGAGACCGATGTGCAGGGGTTTTGGAGGCGTACGCAGCCGCTGCTGCCGCTGCCGCAGCGACAATTTCTTCACTGTAAGGCGGAATATGGATAGAACGTGTCTGCTGAGAAGGTTTACACGCCGACGCATGTTGGCGCTGCCGAAGTTCGGAATTTCGGTCTTGAGATACCGCCGCGTCTTGGTGGCGCTGTGTGACAGCGGCCATTTCCATGTAATCTTGGATGGCCTGAAGATTCAAGGGAGGAACCGATACGGTGGCGTGGTCATGTTTATCTGTCGTGCGAGGTTCAAACTCCGCGCTTGCCGGGGATTCGTGAGAAATCGGTGATACCGGAGACTTGCAAATATTCCGCAACAGGTTCATGTCCATGATCACCCCTTTCTTGGCACGCTGGCTTTTAGGCGTACGCAAGATGACCCATGGAAACATGTACGCCGGCGTGGTTTTAGAAAGAGACGAGTTACTCTTGGACGATTTGATTTTTTCTTGGTACTCGTTGGGCAACGGGGCCAATTCGTCCAGGATCCGGCATTCCATCAAATACGAGTTTTCAATGAGCTTGGAATAGGTATTGAACCGGTCCTCCAAATAGGACATGCCGTTGCCGTTGCGGTTGCCGTGGTCCAAGAGCAGGGTTTTCTGGATTTCTATGGAGAGCAAATACAGTTCCTTGGACTGCACCAGCTCGTTTTCCATCTTGGTACTAATGGCCAAAAATAATTCTACGGACCCAATCAGACCCACGAACATGGATATGACGGCACACAATTCACTCACGATGATTTGCGGTACATACGGGGACAGTCCGATACCAAAGATGGACCCGATGGCCGACAGGAAAATCACCGGCACCCGAAACCATTTGATGCGCGCCGCCAAAATAAAATACGTCTTCTTGTGTTCGTTGGACAGTTTGATGGAATTGATGCGTATTTTATCCAAGACATCGTTCACATCGCTTGTCCATGTATCATACATGGGAATTTAAACGCGGTTCGGGTGGTGTGGCCTCGGTAAGTAGTTCTTTGCCCCCAATATACTATATGGGCTTGGGAGAAATTTTTTGTATTCATGCACAAGTACCAAGAATGTGTGCAATGGGCCCGACGTCACAGGAATGACCCGATACCGGTGTCGGGTCTGGGGGGATTGAAGGCCTTGTACCAAGAAATAGAGGACGCTTGGTCAAACGCACCTCTTGGACTTGCATCGCCCACTAAAGTGGATCATGCGACATGGACGCCAGGGAAGCATTACGCTACGATGGTTCCGGCGGATGTCCGTGAGTATATTACGGCGGCCGGGGCCGGGCCCGAGCCCTACCATTGGGAATGGCGTTGGAAGGCAGAGGGAGGTAGAGAGTGGCGAATATGTGGGTGGGTTCCTGCCGCCTTGCCGCCGGATTTGGACGCTATGTGGACCAAGATGGTGGCCTGGTTCCGTTTCTTGGACCGACGCGCCCCCGTAGCATGTTCCCGGCGCATCACCGTATACCTGTATTTGACGCCCTTGACCAAGACGCTGCCGCGCCAAGGCACGGGCCAAGGAACGGGAGGAACGGGTAAAGGAGCGGAAGGCACAGAACTCTCTGAATCCCACGTGAACAGTGCTTTTACGCAGAGCTGCCAAGCATCCAACGAGATTTATATTTTTCGCGAGGAGGAATGGTGGAAAGTCCTGATGCACGAGTGCATCCACGCCCTGGGCCTGGATTTTTCTTGGTACCCTCGTAGCGACGCCCTCCTGGTCCCCCAGATACAGCAGGTGTTCCCCGGGGTGCATTCCGACCACTGGGCCGTCACAGAATGCTGGACCGAGACCTGGGCCGAAATCTTGGTCCTCTTGTTCCAGATCCGGGAATTCGTCGGTCCGCAGGCGGCCTGGTCGCGGGTCGCGGCCCTCCTGCAACGCGGCGTGATGTACGAAACCGCGTGGTCCCAGGTCCAGTGCATCAAGGTATTGGTTCATTATGACGTCACGTACGCCGAACTGTTGGCCGGCGCCACGTACCGCGAGACCAAGACGGCGGTATTTTCGTACTACGTGTTGAGATGCCTCATCATGACCCATTTACCCGCGTTTTTAGCGTGGAATGCGGACCGTGGTGGATTCTGGAGCGTGTTTTCCAAGGGGCGGGACAAGGGGTGGAACCAGGCCCAGGTGCGTGATCATATACTCGCCTTGGGGGAATTCTTGGTGGCGGCCGCCCAGGATGCCCGGACCCGGAGGGTGCTTTCCGAACGGGGAGAACGGGTGGAACAAAGTGGGCGTGAACTGCGCATGTCCTTGTGGGGCGGCGAAATGAATCTAAACATGGTGTAAGAGATACCGAATATACGGGGTCCCATGCAGGTGTTCATGATGCGCCTTGTTATTTATATTTGCGGCTTCTTGGCGGAGGGTCTAAAGACGACACTATTCAACTCGTGGACGTGTGTGGGTCTGCACCGAGGCACGGACTGGACGGTGCCGCAACGCGTCCAGGTCGGCGACCTGCCGCTGGTCCTCTGGTCGTCGGGTCCGGACCCGGCGAAGGACCGCATGTTCTCCATGCTGAATATCTGCAAGCACATGGGGTCCCGGCTGGATACAGGCAAGGTGACGGACGACTGCAAACTCAAATGCCCCTACCACGGCCTGGAATTTAGTGGGACCAAGGACGGGTTTGGGCAGGCGGTGGTGCACGAAGGCAAGGTCTTTTGGTCTTATCGTCCGACACAGTCGCGTCCGCCGAGCACGCCGTTTTACCACCATCCCGGTTTTGTCACCAGTTCCTTTGAAATGGACATGCCGGCGTCGTTGACCGATTCGGCCTACAATGCCATGGACGTCCATCACCCGGAATATGTTCACCGTTGGGGGTTTGGTAGTTCTGTCCCACCCACCAATTTACAGCATTACCGGTACACGGATCGCGACGGCGTCGTCAACCGCATCGGACTCGCCTTTGACTACGTGTCCAGCGAATTGATGCAAGCGATCAATCAACACAAGGAACCGACCCGGAATTTCCACATGTACAAGTTTCCCTCGTTTACGTGGTCCAGGGTGTCGCTGCGCGACCGCCATTTGCTGATTTCTCTCCATCTGTGCCCCCTGGCCCCCGACATGACCCGCTGGTACGTGACTCTCTGTCATAATTACCATACGTCGTCTTTTGGCCAGGAAACCATGAAGCTGATGGCCATGGTCATCTTGGGTCAAGATCATGTCCAGATGCACCAACAGGTCGCGGAAAATCCCTTGAAATCGGCCTGGACATTTCAAAACGTGTTGCCCCAAGAAGACGCCGTCTGGTGGTTGCGCGAGATGATGAGCACCTACCAGTACCCCGATATCAAGATATGTGAACAACTCTTGCGGGAGCATCAGGATCCTTAGGACCCGTAGGACCCGTTGAACCGTAGGTTCGTTAGGACCCGTAGGACCCGTTGAACCGTAGGTTCGTAGGGTGAAAATCAGAACATAATCTATATGATCTGATTTAGATGTTGACCAAGATGACCACGCAGGGTTGGATCCTATACGTGTCCTTCATGATTATTCTGTTGGTGGGGGCATTGATAGTACTCTATTATGTGGAGATGGCGACTCGGGTGAAAAGTTGGGGCCGCGAGGGGTTTGCTGGAGAAAAGGACGCGAACCCGGGCCCGGACGCGAAACCGGGCGCGAGTCCATTCATCACGTTGTACGACCAAGAACGGGCCGAGCTGGATGTGTTTGGTTCCTTCGGATCCGATGGATCCGCGGCCGCAGAAGAGAGCCCGATCCCCCGCATCCTCTGGACTTTTTGGGAAGGGCCGGAGAATCACGTCGTCCAGTACTGCATCGCCTCTTGGAAATATTACAATCCGGACTACGAGGTGGTGGTCCTGAACAAGCGCAATTACCGAGACTATCTTGGGTCGTCTGCAGTGGATGTGGACGCCCTGCGGCATTCGGGGGACGGTATGGCCCGATATTCCGACTATGTCCGCTGCCTGGTGTTGTCTAACCACGGCGGCATCTGGATAGATTCCTCGGTCATCTGCCACGCCCCGTTTGACTGGGTCCACGTGTGTCAACAGCGCACCGGCGCCGAGTTCGTCGGCTATTACATTCACAAGGGCACCTTCCCCGAATTTCGGTCGTACAGTCCCATGGTGGAAAGCTGGTTCTTTGCCTGCGTACCGGGGTCGGCGTTCATGCGGGACTGGACGACCGAATTCTTACGGACCAACGATTTTCCCACCATCGGCGGGTATTTAGACAATGTCAAAACGGGCGGGACCCATTTCAATAACATGGCCAACATCGGTTCCCCCGACTACTTGACGATACATATTTCTGGGCAAAAGGTGCTCCAAGACGCCAAAGATGCGCCCCGGTACCGTCTCTCTCTCTTTTCTGCCTGCGCGGGGCCGTTTTTGTATTTGCACCGGGTGAACTGGGACGTGGCCACGGCGGTCCATCAGCTCATGAACGAGCCGACCCGGTCCGAGTATTTCCAATGCGCGTTTGTCAAATTACGCTCCATTGAACGGAACACTTTGGAACAGTACGACGACGCCCAAAAACGCCGGGCCTTTTCGTGTCCTGTCTAATTTGCACCCATAATATAGATGATATTGGGCGGCAATATTGGACGGCAATGAAGTTTCCGGTGAAAAAGATCCTATACTGGTCCACAGTAATCAAGCTCGTACTGTTGGTCTTGGTAACTGGTGTATGGTGGTTACTGAATAAGTACCCGGTGGGTTCGTGGTTCCGAGAGGGGTTTTCAGACTCGGTCACTGCGGAGACTGG
>Ga0114979_10002283_pt1 | contig 12969 bp, 2 predicted proteins | sample S_140625_EF_Meta_FD_87315 | JGI IMG/M metagenome (GOLD analysis project Ga0114979, IMG submission 87315) | Freshwater microbial communities from Lake Simoncouche, Canada to study carbon cycling - S_140625_EF_MetaG | ecosystem: Environmental > Aquatic > Freshwater > Lake | place: Lake... | reverse complement strand
TATTGGACCTAGTGGTTCAATCGGTGCAACTGGCTATACTGGACCTATTGGAACTGGCCCTACTGGCGCTACTGGCGCTACTGGAATTGCAGGACCTCCTGGAATAAAAGGGTCTACCGGTCCTGCAGGACCACCAGGTCCACCCGGAAGCTCAGGTAATGCTACTGGTGGGTTGGTGTTTTTGAAAACAATACCATATCATTTAGAGGCATCGGTTTATAAATGTGATTTTGATAATATTTTCAATGCTAATTACGATAATTATGTGCTTTTTCTGGAAAATACAGGTGTAGCAGATAATACTACAGAATATCCATGTATTTCATTCGCAATGCGTAGTAATGGAAATACAATAGGAACTGGTATTAATGACCCTGAAGAATATTTGATATATAAAATACAATATAGCTCAAATACAATGAAAAATAATTATGGAAAGGAAAGTTGTTTCAAAAATATAATAGCACATCATGGAAATGGGTTTCATGTAACAGACAAAATCGAAATATTTGCGCCATTTCGAAATGATATGTATACAAATATTCGCTGTGAAAGTATCGCAGACAATTCATTTGGGAGAAATTATATGATAGTAACGAATGGAATACATGCAAAGTCGATAGCTTGTGATGGTATTGAATTAATATGGGATCAATACAATTTTGCAAGGAGTGGAAAATTAACAATATATGGTTATTCGAAAAGTTGATCGTGTTATTTATAAATGCCTTTATGGCTGTTATAAATATTTATACCAATATGCTAAATATGGATGGGTTTATCTAGATGTGAAATGGTAAGGTTTTCATGTTCATCACTTAAGCAATAAGACTGCGGGATGCAAGCTCGTCAAGGATTTCATCAACATTGTTTAGAGATGCGACGAGGGCAACTGCATCCTCAGAAAGAGTTGGATAGAATAGTCTGACCATGTTTTTACGGACAACAGCATCGTGATATGCTAAACGAGAAGCAGCAGTGTTGTTAAGGTATCCGTCGGCATCGGCTTCTTGTGCTGAGTATGTTAGTGATAGTAAATCAACAAGTTGAATATTCAATGGGTTGTTGCCCTTGATGTTAGCCTCTAAATCGGCATATTGCCATACTAAGCCTAAAAAGGTTGATTTGTCAAGTTGTTGAGCGGCTTGTTGAACGTTGTCAAATACCTTTCTTCTTTCGAAACGAGAAAATTTGGTATTTGATACGATGTCTTTTACAGTAAATGGAGAAGAATTCACCTTGCGTGCGACGTATAATGCATCGGAAAATGGTAAACCGAAACCTGCAAATAGGGAAGTTCGTTGAGATGCAACATTAGCACCATTAGGAATATCAGATAAATCAACATTAGTAATACCAGCAACAAGGTTCTTTACTAAATCAATCTTGATGTATTGAGCATTCGCGCCGGCTCTAAGTAATGTTTTGTAAGCAATGTTATCAATGGAGTTATTTTTCTGTGTTCCGATAAGTAAATCAGTGAAAGAAGTCCAGACGGATGGATAACTAGCATTAGCAATCAATAATGCATCATCAGATACTTGAGTAGGAAAACTAGAGTTCATCTTTTTCATAATATATGTGCATGTATCTGCTAATAACATAGAAGTATGGGTGAATACAATTGCTTTTGGCCATCCGTTGGTGTAGATATTTTCGATTTTGGATGCAGTAGAAGTAGCCATGTAAGTATATACAGCAGTGAATGAGTATCCATTATCGAATGATTTGTTGCCTGTGGTGCCTGTTGCACTGTTATAATATGAAAGACCGGCATAACCTAGTGAGTAGAATTGTTTAGATGGAAGGATAATAGCACCAGAAGCTGAGTCAATAAAGTATTGTCTTGTAGATGGTGATGATGATGCTGCGATTAATGAGTTCACCTTATTTAAATATGTTCCTGAACCAACACCGTAGGATAATTCACTGCCTGCGGTGTATTTACTAAATTCGGAAAGCTTTAAGAATGCAGGTGGAGCAAGGCCTGATGGAGATGCAGCAAGGGTGTATGGTAAATTCATAAAATTAGCACAATTAGAAATGCCGGTGAAAGAAGCAAAAGCACTTAATGCACTAGCAATTTCACTACCAAGAGCAGCAGAAATGTGTAAATATCTTAATACTGCTGGTTCTGAATTAGCATCAGTAATTTTATCAGCGCCAGCAACAATCTCTTTTAATGAATTTAACATATGTAATCTTAAATTTGCTGCTATGCCATTTTGTGTCATACCAATGATAACATCAGAATCAGGAGTTGTAATTATTGAGCGTAATTTATTAACAAATACGGAAGAACCGATAGCATTTGGGTCTACGTATTTAAATTCATAGTTTCCTGTGGTTATAGGTTCATATTTTAATTTATTACTACTTGTCGTGGATGGAGAAATTGTGCAAACACCGATCAATACAGCAAAATCATAATTACCGTTTCCAAGTTCACTGAATGCATTAGTGATTTCAGTGATTGAATATCCAGCGGTGAATAGGCTGGCAATACTATTATAATAAGGAATACCATATCCTTGTGCATCAACAACAGAGCGAATTTCTTGGATTTTTTTTCCATATAATTTGAATGCAGCAAGCTCAATAGTAGCATTGTTGACACTGTTGGAACTAGTAAAGCTTAATGAATTGTAAATAGCTTGAGCACTTTGACTTTGTAAAGAAGAAACGGTCATCAATTGTTTTGTTGTTGGATCAAAAACGGTTCCAGCTACTTTGGCTGGGGTTTGACCTATGCCTCCATCTACTGTCTTAAAATAAGACATGTTTTGTATCTGAGTGCTTGGTAATTTACTGTAATCAGATAATATGGTTAATGTAATGAGTACTGAATTATAGGCAGGTGAAGGGGTGCCTGATGCTGTTCTTGGACGTTTTACTAAATTACTGCCAGATAATATGTATTGAACAGGCGTGATTAGGTTACCATATGATGAACGAATAGAATGATTTTGTGAAGTAACTGTAGCAAGAGAAGCAATAAGACCGTATGATTCTCCTGTAGAAGGGGTGCCAGTATAAACAGGATCTACTAATAATCCACCTACAATGTGGTCAACGGATACTGAATCAGCGAAAGCAGGGGCGCCATTTTGTGCAAGAGTGGAAATAGCATATCTATACTTAGCAGTTTTTAGGTTATCACTTGTTCCATATTTCAAAAATGTAGGTGAAGGAGCATTGCTACTCAAAGAAAAATTTACACATAAAGTGTTGACTCCACCACTGCCACTGCCAACTAGATAAGTGTCACCCTTAGTTAAATATATCATCAAAATATGGTAATCAACTACGGATAACATGGCATCTAGTGAAAGACCAGCATTAGCAAAAGCAGCTAATGTTTGCCATTGCTCATCTATAAAGTAAGTAGTCTGGTCAGAGGTTACTTCAATATTAGTAAATGAATCGCGCATGATGTAACTATCTAAATAGTTTTTGTAAGTATCTGCAGAGATAGCGGAATATACAGTGCCACTGTAAGGGTGTGCTACAGTATTATTAATTTTAACTAATTGACGGCAAATTGCATTGAATGCAATTACAGGACCTACAGCAGCAACAAGTTCTTGAACAAAGTTATTTTGAGCATTGACGGTTGTTAAGTCATCGGCGCCTACAGTGGTGTCGCAAACAAGGCGAGCAATAGTAGTAGCAGCAGTTTCATTTAAACCAGAAGAAGCAAGAGAAGAAGTAGGAGTATCGACAACGCGAGTAATTGGCATACTATACTAAATACTAAGATTTTTTTTAAAAACAAAAAAATTATGCGGGAAATTTAAAATACATTAATATTGTCCTAAATATATACATGTCTAGAATAACGCAATTAATACCATCTATTTATACACATAGTGCAAATTTAGACGAAAAAATAAGAATTCAAAGTAGTCATCGTTCTATTACAAAAATAGAATTCCTAAATAGGTTTACTCAAAGTAAATTACTTTTACCCGTTCTAGAACAAAATGGAGAAATATATTGTGAAATTCCTAAATATTTCGAACCAGGGCATTATTTAGTGGTTTGTATGTTTTCAGATGGTGCAGTTGGTAATTCAGTCGATTTTACATGCTATCCTTCGCTAACAAAACCCGCAATAGATTCAATTCCATTATCCGGTGGTAATTTCAAAATCAATGGTTCAGTATTTACAGATAAAACAATAATCACTGCATATTATGGTAACGATGAAGAAGAAACCTTATGCGAATATATAAATTCAAATGAAATAGTATGTTGTTTGAAAGCATACGACGGAAAAGATAGAAGCGTCGTTTTGAAATGCACCGTAAATGGTATAGATAGTATGTCTATGCTTTATTTACATTATAGCGAACCTGTCATACGTGATATATCTACTTCATCCATTTCATTTCAAGTGGAAACCGTTGTTTGCATTCGTGGCGAAAATTTCGGCGAAAGTGCAGAAAACGTCGAAATATTTGTCGGTGATTTTGTAGGATCGGAAAAACATATTATAAATTGTTCGAACAATGAAATAACCTGCAAAGTGTTATGTGCCGATAAAATCGGTCCTGCAAAACTATTTGTGCAAATATGTGGAATAAAATCGAACGAAAAGGGTGTTTGTGTTCTCCCTTCTGTTACATCATTATCTGAAAACATTATCAGTATTGCATCATTGCGAGATTCAGAAATCGTTTTGCAAGGGCACGGATTCAAACAATCGACAAAACTCCTCTTCAATGGTATTCCACAACAATATACAGAAGTATTATCCGACCGCGAATTAATCGTCGATACAAGTGAAATCAGAGAACCGCAAGAAATATGGCTATCCGTGGAAACAAATGGATATGTATCGCAGCAAAAAGAATTGCTAAAAATTATCGATCACGATATTACCAGTTTATCATGTGCAATGGGATATGTAAATGAATCGTCTACTATAACAATAAACGGATTCGGGTTTCAAGAAAATGTGCAAATAATGATTGAAAAAGAGGGGTCAATCGTTGAAACAATCGATGTTCTCCCAACTAACGAGAACACCATTGATTTCACATTTCCAGCAACAAATCAAGTAGGATATTTTTCTATTTATGTAGTAAAAAACAATCTGCCATCTAGAAAATACAAATATTTGAATATACCGAAAACCGCAACGTGTTATCCAGAAACGTTTCCAATCGCTATTGGGGACGCTGAGATTGTCACTGGATATATCAAAATCGAAGGCGATGTCACAGCAGATGACATAAGATTAGAATTAGAATGTGATGAGCGCGATTATTTCGTTTCTCCTAAATTGACAAAAACAATGGAAAAAGATTGTTCTATTTTCGCATTCAAAATGAAAGAATTTATGCAATCTTACAAAATCATTGTCAACGTTATAATATGCGATGTTGCTATTAAAACCAATCACATTTGTTTCATACCAAAAATTACAAAAATCCATCCAAGCATCATCAATTTGAACGAAGAATCCGAGATTGAAATACACGGACATGGGTTCTCAGAAGAAATGGAAATCTACATAAACAATGCAAAAATACAAATTGATATATCGGAATCGCTCATCAAAACAGAACCAGTTCAACCTGGAATAGGAGGACCGTTGCAATTATTGATGAAAATAAATGAGAACGTGTATTTGAAGGAATGGATTTACGTAAAGCCTATCGTTGAAAACATAGAATTCCCTGTAGAAATTGCTAACATGGATAAACCATTTTTTTATGTAAATTGCAAAGGATTGCATGAAGATATGATAATAACCGCAACTATTAACAACAATTCATGTAGTTGCACAATAAACGATAGCCAGCAAATCATGGTCACAATTCAGAAGTACGAAAATGAGATCAAAAACGCGGATTTAGTATTATCCTTTGAGCATGATAATCAGGTCATTCCATGGTATCGCAATGCAAAGTTTACATATCCACAAATGATATATGCAGAAAAATACGATGGGTTATGCACAAAAAACAACAAAGTAATCATAAAAGGATTAGGTATTGATAAAAATACGAAAATAAAAATGAATGGAGAACTAGTGGCATCCACGTTTTCAGTGAATTCATTGACGTTTATAATCAATTCCACAAATACATGCGGAAAATATGAAATAATGACAATTGACGAAAAAGGTGCCCCAAGCGTAAACAAAATAACCTATTCAACTATACCAGAATTAACCGAATTATCACAAACAACCGGCGGCGCAAAAGGTGGTAACAACATAATGATATATGGCATTGGAATCAGCGAAAATATTCACGCAGTATGGTTCAATAAAACAAAAATTACAGAAGGCATAAAAATACAAGATGACCATATTGTCTGTAAAGTACCCCCTATGCAAACGTCCATTATCGATAAAACAAATGTCTTTATAGAAACGAATGACCGTTTTATGTCAAATGCCTTATTATATCAATATACCCCACAGATAGACGGTCAATCTGCTATCAGTGGTTACATAGCAGGAGGATATAATCTATCGCTATATGGCCAAGGGTTCAAAGATTGTGACAAAGTCGAATTCGGTGATATGATTATTCGTGATTTTTCTGAACATACAAATACATTGATTACATTTCAAGTTCCTCGCGCCAAAAATGGAAATGAAACCATTAGTATAAAAACCACCAACACTAGACAAATCGCATCCAATGAAGTTCAATTTGATTATTTGTTACCGAAATTGACACATATTGAACCACAAGGTGGATATATTCGCGGAGGTGAAAAACTTATTATATTCGGCGAAGGATTTTCAAATGATGTTGTGTTATACATTGGTAAAAAACTAATGGATTCAGCAACCATTTATGAAAATAATATACGATGTGTTGCGCCAGAATCTTCTTCCGCATTTGATATCAATATAAGCATTAAATTTGAAAATAAAATCGCTGAAAAAATGTTGCAATATACTTATCACGCGCAAAAAATTTCATCTATTTCTCCATCAACTGGTTTAATGAGCGGTGGTTACGAAATGACGGTTACAGGTGAGGGATTTTTATCTGAAAATGTATATTTAACCGTCGGAAATAAAATCATTCGCAAAGCCGATTTTTTAAAACATACCGACGAACTTATTGAATTTTTAATGCCTCCTAACCAATCCGCAGGGGAAGCAATGATTGATGTAATAGTAAATAATGTCAAATCGGAGAACAATATTCCTTTTTATTATGCATCCAAGATCAATTCTATTTCAGTTACGTCCTCTTACGTGAACACGAAAGTACCTATTACAATTGAAGGTGAAGGATTTACTGGAATGTCCATCGTGAAAATGGGTTCTACCATTATTAACAACGTATCATTTGACCCCAAGACCGGATCAATCACGTTTTTAACTCCATTAATCCAAACTGCACAAACCATGCCTATTACAGTAGCGACGAACAATTCCGTAACAAATGCAATCATGTTTACAGTAAAACCCATTATCAAAGCAATTAATCCTAATCCATGGATTGCTGAAGATATCGGATTTTTATATATCCTAGGGGAAGGATTTTCATCCGCATCCATCGGATGCATCATGGGTGTTGACAAAACTGAACCTAAAATAATAGAACCTATTAAAATATCAAATAATACACTTATATTTGCAATGCCATACGTGAAGCAATCAGGTGACATTAATATAGCTATAGGTACCGCTATCGGTAGCGAAGATTCATGGATTGCCAGAAAAGTAACTATTTTCCCGAAAATCACAAAATTGTCAGAAAACTACGGTTCTATTATTGGCGGAAATTACATTGAAATAATTGGTAAAGGATTCAATAAATATAGTAAAATAGCAATCGATGGAGAACCAGTCGACGATACTATAGTAGAATATACAAATGAAAATTCCATCGCATTGAAAGTGCCATCATCAAATCAATTGAAAGAAATCAAAATATCCATTATGAACAATAATATGCATTCAAATACCGTGTCATATTCTTATTGTCCATTCATACGAGATATAAAGCCAAATTTTTCAACTATTAATGGCGGTTCAACGTCCATTATTAGTGGAGAAGGATTCAATGATAAATCAATTGTTTTGTTTAATAACAAGCCTATCGCAAAAGCAAATACAGTATACGATGAAAAAAAAAGAGAACTTGCTATTATAATACCGCAACATTTCGAAGTTGAAAATACAGTTGTCAAAGTAATTACAAATGGGATTGAAAGCTATAATAATGTAAAATTCTATTACACTCCGGTCATGGATTCTATTTCAATAAATCATAGTTCCGTTAATAAACAAGAAATAATGACGGTCACTGGAGATGGGTTTTGTACAAATACCATGGTAAAAATAGGGGAAAAATTCATCGACCCTCAGACTATTTTGAAAATCACCAGTAATTACATTCAGTTTCGCCTTCCAAATATCGATGAGCAATCTCTAAAAGATATTCGTGTGTTTACGAATTCAATTCCTACTGCCATGACAAAAACCATTGCGTTTTCAGCAGAACTTACGAATATTGTCCCGCATGTCGGACAAGTCTCAGGTGGAACTGCAGTCAATATTTACGGACATGGATTCAATAATGATATGATTGTATTTTTCAACGAAACCAAAACAGATTACACTCTCATTTCAAGAACGCAAATGAGTATTATTACTCCAAAAGACGCCGGTCACGTAGGTACAAATAAAATAATTTTGCAATGCAGTAAATATACGACAAATTTATCCGCAAATTTCATTTGTTATCCGTCCTTATCCTATATAACACAAAAATACAATCCGGTAACAAAAAAAATGTCCATTGTATTATATGGAAGTGGATTTACTGCCAACTCTACTGTAGATATCGGTAATACCACTGGATTAATTCCCGTATTTTTAAATAATTCATTGAAAATCGAAATCGATGAAACCTATGATACGGAAATAATAAAGCCTATACCTGTTCACGTTATAGTGAATGGATTGAAAACTCACGATGAAATATATTATAGTAATATTCCTTGCATCACTTCGTCTAACACAAACCAGGGTTCAGTGAATGGCGGGGATACGATTTCATTGTATGGAGCGGGATTTGAAAAAGACAGTGTGCATTTATTGATAGAAGAGTTCAATTTGCAAATAAAACCGTTTCACGTTACATCCAGTGTAATTAAATTTCGCACACCAAAGGTAGACTATGCCGAAAAAATACATATAATAGTAGTATCCAACAATTATAAATCGACTCCATTTGAATTCATATACTGTCCTTGCATCTATTCTGCGTCAGAATCTATATGTAATGTGGGCGAAGAGATCAAATTTAAAATATATGGTGAAGGGTTTGAAAATTTTAATACAGATATTTTCGTGAAAAACCATGGAAAATGCAAATTGACGCATTTTTTTAACAATAAAATCATAGAAGTCAAATTACCATCTATCAAAAAATGCGGAATTGTTGAAATATCTACAAGCGTGCGTAATATTAATTCATGCAATACATTGAATTTTGAGATTCGCCCAGTCATTCTATCATTCGAACAAGATTATGTCAACGCAAATGGTGGATTCATCGAAATAAATGGAATAGGATTACATTCTGTAAAAACGGTAGCATTTGTTTACAAAGAAAATGTCTATGAATTTACAAACATTGTAATCGCAGAAACCACTAGTAAAACGAGCTATGAGAAAATAAAAGTATTTTATCAGTCGCTAGAATATTGTAAAAAAATAATGAAAGACGAGAACCTGGAATTTATCAATTTCGAAGTAATCGTCAAAGGTACTGGTGTTGAATCCATACCTCATAAATGTATTATGAAAAACATCGAGTTCAATGCAAACGCAGAAATAGAAGCAATCAAAGCCATTAATATCTGTAATAATTATTTGTCGAACAACTATGCATCCTACACCTACAATTTTATAAAAGCATATTCAGATGAACTTACTATTACCATCACAGAATTGATTACAAAAATATGTGAATTGCCTGGAACGTATTTGAATCCAGAAGCGGAAAAAATATTAATCGCGGGGTTTACAAAGCAATGTAAAAATTCAGACATAAGTCAAGTGATTATCAATTATACAATTATGAGAATGGTGAGAACTATGATTGATATGTTATCGTCTGGAGTCATTTATGAAACGGTGTTAACAGTTATTAATTCTCCGTTAACTGTATTTTCACCAGTGGCAGTGCAAGAATATGTTAGTGAAAACATAGATGAAATCGATTATGACTATTTGTTTTACGATTGTGTTGAATATAAAAATGACAAATTATTCAATATATTAGATGCACAAGAACTATCAAAAGCAATCAGTTTCAAAACATTATTCAATGATACAATTGAATTCAATTTCAACGAAGAAATTTTGAACAATATTTGCGAAAGTTTCAACAAATTATTTATGCAAAAAAAGTTTATGTTGTGTAATAATAGTGGTCATTTTCAAGGTTCATCGGTTATATGTCCAGAGGGAAATATTCCTGATTTATTTGTCTACAAAATTACATCATCCATTGTAGGATATCCTCAACAGGAAACACCCTTATTAGATGTTCATGCCATAAAGCAAAATATTATTAATTATGAAAATACATCCAAAGAAAAATCATTAGGAAATCAATTGAAACAAATTTTGACAAAACCATCTACATTGAAAACAATTCACGAACAATTCGTGAAAAAAAATCCTGGTCGATTTGTTAAAAAAGAATATGCCACCAACTTTGCACCTATGCCTTTTCAGCGAGGTGATAAAATTCGCATTAAACTTTTCATTTCTGGAAAAATAAAATACGTAAATATGCAATCCAAATCAAATATAAAAACGAATGAATTGTTTTATAAATCATGTGACCCAGATATATATGATAAAAGTCGTGCAATAGATTTTTTATTAAATCATGACGCCAGTGAAATTCGAGCTACGCAAGATTGTTATGAAATTACGCTAGGATAATTTTGAATAATAGTTGAAATGGTGTTGTAACCGTTTCAAATAGCACTTCCGTCCGTATATTATTATTATGTAATAGATGATTGCATCGATTCTCTTTTCGGTCGGTGCAATCCAAAAAAAATATTCGATAATATATATAAATGTATTATATTTTATCTTATTTGTTTAAAAATGAGAACTTAAATACATTATTTACAGTGTTTTTTTCATCGTTTGATAATGAGCTTTGTAACGTTGACTATAAAAATAAGATTAACACTGGAGATGAAATAATATTTGAATTCGAAAATCAAATTATCAAAACAAATGTGCAAAATATTGAATTTGTCTCGGAAGATGAACCTACGAAATATACCTACAAAATCGATTTTTCAATACCCTATGATTTTCTTAGAAATAAACGTGGTAGGTTCTCTATCGCAATTTTAGGAAAATATCAAAAAATTCAACTAATGTCATCCGAAGATAGTGTTTTCATTGGTAAAGGATATCAAATTTTCAATTTCGGAGAACCATCTGATAAAACACCTAATAATGGTAGATGGGAAATAATTAACAAAACTATTTACAAAATTACTATTTCAAATGATTTAGATAATGAAAACTATATCACACTTTTGGGGGCTGGATTTGAAAAAGATTGCAAAGTAAATTTGATAAACAATGATACGAAAGAAATTACAATTCCGCAGTGGAGTTTTTCCTCTGCAACAAAAATTATTTTTTCAATTTCAAAAAATACCGTTCAAAATTTAAGCGCAGGTATTTACGATATTGTCATACAAAATCAATCTGAAATTTCAAATGTTAATGAAAATACTTCCAGTACGTTTAAAGTCATGATTGCACCTGCTATCGAAATATCGAATTCCAATAATTTACATGGTGCTATAGTGTTAGGAGAAGAACAAAGTTTATATATTTCAGGAGAACATTTTTTAGATGGAAAAATGAAAGGATATACAAACATCCAGTTCGATTTTTTCTTGAATGGTTATGAAGAAAAACAAACGTATATACTAACGAACGATATAAAAGGGAGAATCAAAAACAAAACGTCATCCCTTTTTATTGGTGACGACAAATTCGATCCAGAATTATTGATCATTAATGAAAATTTGTTATGTATTAATATCAAAAAAAACATTACAAATAGAAATGGGCTATATAATGATAAACTAACAACATCGAATATACAAAATGTTTCTATTTATGACATTATTTGTAATATAAATGCGCAAGAAATTGCTGTAACTGTTTTTTCATATCCAGAGGAATATCATTATATTGCAAGTTTTGCAGCGCCACTTTATGCAATTTTCAATATTCAAAATGTTCTCAATACAAATAATTCGGACAATTTTGATATATCCTCTCCTAAAATGATAATTGAACCCTCTATTCACCAATATGAAGAACCCTTTGCAAAAGAATTCAATATCAACTTGATCGGATTTTATGGAAGCAATACGTCTATACCCGTTACGAAATTTTTTTACAAAAATTGCGAATCAAAGTATGCGTCTGTCTACATCAACGTAATTTACAAAATAACCCATGAAAACAAGCGATACGAATTTGTTATACCTCACAATTCTACGAATTACAAACCATATGTCACAAATATAGCAAGACCAATCGAATGTGAAAATGATAAAACACCTCTTTACAATAGTATATTTATCGATTATGTAGTTACTGATAAAGACATTGAATATTTCCCCCATTCGTCCGATATGTCTGATTATGGATTAAATAGTTCTCTTACAAACGCTGATAATATAGCATTGGCTTCCACATACAAAGGTCAAATAAATGAATTCATAAAATTCATGCAAAAATTCGGTAAAGACATTCATACTGTAAATGCGGAAGTAGTACTAGAATTCAATTTTTCATCGGTTTATGTATCCTCTGGAAATACTCGAAAGCAAAATACGATATCACATACAAAAAACGATGCAAAATATGTATCAAATGCTGTGCCTATAACGTTTGCGAATGAAATAAGAAACAAAAAAAATATG
>Ga0114979_10002281_pt1 | contig 12972 bp, 9 predicted proteins | sample S_140625_EF_Meta_FD_87315 | JGI IMG/M metagenome (GOLD analysis project Ga0114979, IMG submission 87315) | Freshwater microbial communities from Lake Simoncouche, Canada to study carbon cycling - S_140625_EF_MetaG | ecosystem: Environmental > Aquatic > Freshwater > Lake | place: Lake... | reverse complement strand
GCATTGCGGGCGATAAAGATATCGCCGATACCCTGGTCAAAGACAATCTCCGGAGGAATCCGTGAATCGAAGCATGACACCACGCTGGCAAGCGGATACTGGCCGGGGGCAGTTGCAAGGGCCTGTTTGCGCAGGCTGCGCTTGACGGCCGTGCCCTTGACGAACCGATTATTGCCCGCCTGAAGACGGGTCAGCACCGACTGCGGCGTCTGGATATCCTGGCATTGCTTCCTGGTCTGCGTCTCGCAGGCAGCCACCGGTGCCCCGGACGCCGCACCTGCGGCCCATGAAGCGCCGGCAAACATCAGCGCAGAAACGACCTGAACCAACCGGACATGCTTCATTCGGATCATGCTGGGCAACCTTTGAGTGTTTAGAAGTCGACTGGAATGAGCGGAAACAAGGACATCGCCGTGATGGATGCCGGGGGCTGATCCACAGGGATGGTCGGGGCGAGAGGATTCGAACCTCCGACATCTTGCTCCCAAAGCAAGCACTCTACCGGGCTGAGCTACGCCCCGACTGGCGGGCAGTGTATCCCACGACGGCGATCAACGCGGCGCCGATCTGAGCGCGCGAGACATCTTTGCCTTATCTGATCGGTCGATAGGGCCTGGTTCAGACTCCCAGCGAATCGGCGATATGTCGGGCGTGTCGCTGTGCGGTCTGGTTATCGCGGGCTTCAACCATCACCCGCAGCAGCGGCTCGGTGCCCGATGCCCTGATCAGAATGCGGCCATCACGCCCGAGCTGAGCTTCAACCTGTGCACACGCTTGATTCAGCGCGGTATGTTGCTGCCAGTCGAAACCCCGCTGAATTTTGACGTTGATCAGCGTCTGGGGGAACAGGGTGAGGTCGGCGGTCTGCTCGGCGAGGGTCTGGCCGCTGCGCTTGATCGCGCTCAGGACCTGCAAGGCGCTGATCGTGCCGTCACCGGTGGTGTGGCAATCGAGGCACAGCAGATGTCCCGATCCTTCGCCGCCATAGAGCCAGCCGCGCTCCTGCAGCATCTCGAGCACATAGCGGTCACCGACCTTGGCGCGTGCAAATCCGAGGCCCATGCGGGCGAAGGCCTGCTCCAGACCGATGTTGGACATCAGCGTGCCAACCGCGCCGGCAACCGGCCCCTGCCGCATCCGGTCCCTGACGATGAGATAGAGGAGTTCATCGCCGTTGTAGAGGCGTCCCGCGGCATCGCACATCAGAAGCCGGTCGGCATCGCCATCGAGCGCGATCCCGAGATGGGCCTTGTTGGCCAGCACGGCGGCCTGCAGGGCTTGCGGATGGGTCGCGCCGACTTGGTCGTTGATGTTCAGACCGTTGGGCGCGGTACCCACTTCGATGACCTCTGCCCCGAGCTCGTGAAACACATGCGGTGCCGTCTGATAAGCGGCGCCGTGGGCGCAGTCGACGACGAGTCTGAGCCCCCGCAAATCAAGGCTCGACGGAAAGGTCCCTTTGCAGAACTCGATGTATCGTCCGGCGGCATCATCGATTCGCCGCGCTTTACCGATCAATTCGGATCGCACACAGCCCATCGGCTCGTCGAGGGCGGCTTCGATCTGCAGTTCCATCTCGTCGGGCAACTTGTTGCCATCGGCCGAAAAGAACTTGATGCCGTTGTCATCATAAGGATTGTGCGAAGCACTGATCACCACACCCGCCGACAGTCGCAGTGCACGGGTGAGATAGGACACAGCGGGGGTGGGCAGCGGCCCTGACAGCATCACATCAACACCGGCCGCCGAAAACCCGGCCTCCAGTGCAGCCTCGAGCATGTAGCCGGAGATGCGGGTGTCCTTGCCGATCAGCACTGCTGATCGCTGGCCGTCGCGTTTAGGCAGGATGCGGCCGGCAGCGTAGCCAAGACGCATGACGAACTCAGGCGTGATCGGCGCTTCGCCGACACGACCGCGAACGCCATCGGTGCCAAAATATCTGCGAGTCATCTTTATCCTGTCGTGTCGCCAGTTGAGGGGTGTGCGTCCTGGATCGCGAGCCAGACGCGCATTGCATCGATGGTTTCGGGCACGTCATGAACCCGGACAATGAGCGCGCCGCCCGCGACTGCGGCGATCATCGCAGCCAGGCTCGCCGCCAGTCGCCTGTCGACCGCGCGTCCGGTCAGGGCGCCGAGCATCGACTTTCGCGACACCCCCACCAGCACTGGCAAACCAAGCGCCACAAGGCTTGGCAAACTGGCCAGCAGCGCCAGATTGTGCTCAAGGGTCTTTCCGAATCCGATGCCCGGATCGATGACGATCCGTGAGCGGTCAATTCCTGCAGCCTGAAGGGCGTCAGCGCGATCGGCAAGCGTCTGGCGCACCTCGCTCACCACATCCCGATAAACGGGGTCCTGCTGCATGGTCAGCGGATCACCCAACATGTGCATCACGCAACAGGCGGCATGGCTGGCGCTTAACGCAGCGATCGCCTGCGGATCGGCAAAGCCGGAGACATCGTTGATCATGTCGACGCCGAGATCGAGCACTGCACGCATGACCTGCGGCTTTCGGGTGTCAACCGACAGCGGCCGGCCGCAATCGGCCAAGGCCCGGATAACAGGAACCAGCCGACTCAGTTCGAGATCAGCCGGCACGATCGGCGCGCCAGGACGGGTCGATTCGGCGCCAAGATCAATCAGATCGGCCCCGTCGTCGATCATCGCCATCGCATGGACGACAGCCGCATCGGTGTCCGACCAACGACCACCATCCGAAAAAGAATCAGGGGTGAGATTGAGCACCCCCATGACCAAGGGGCGCTCGAGCGTCAACTCAAAGCGCCCACAGCGCAACCGGGACGAATCAGCGGTTTGGATCAGAGCGGTCTGAACCGGGTCGGGTGGACGCATCGCGCCCACCCCGACAAGGCAGGCAAGATGGTCAGTTTGCGGCCGGTGCAGCAGGGGCCGGCGGAGCAGTCGGGGCAACATCGGGTGTGGGCGAGGCAGGTGGCGTGCCGCCGCCTGGCTGGCTGCCGCGATCCTTGGGCGTGCGCGGCGGACGGCCGGCAACGATGTCCTCGATCTGCTCGGCATCAATGGTCTCCCATTCGAGCAGTGCCTTGGTCATCGCCTCGATCTGGACCCGGTTGTCTTCGATGATCTTGCGGGCCACCGCATATTGCTCATCGATGATTCGCCGAATTTCGGAGTCGACCTTGCGCATGGTCTCTTCGGACATATTGGTCGTCTTGGTGATTGACCTGCCGAGGAAGATCTCGCCCTCGTTTTCGGCGTAGACCATCGGACCAAGCACATCGCTCATGCCGTAGCGCGTGACCATATCGCGGGCAATCGAGGTGGCGCGCTCAAAGTCGTTCGACGCGCCGGTGGTCATCTGCTTCATGAAGACCTCCTCGGCAATGCGACCGCCGAACAGCACCGCGATGGTGTTGAGCATGCGGTCACGGTCCATGCTGTAGCGATCTTCAACCGGCAACTGCATGGTCACGCCGAGCGCGCGACCACGAGGGATGATCGTGACCTTGTGAACCGGGTCGGTCTTGGGGAGCATGCGCGCCACGATGGCGTGACCCGACTCGTGATAGGCGGTATTGCGACGCTCTTCTTCGGGCATCACGATCGAGCGGCGCTCGGCGCCCATGATGATCTTGTCCTTGGCGCGCTCGAAGTCGATCATCTCGACCAGGCGAGCGCTGCGCCGAGCGGCAAACAGCGCCGCCTCATTGACCAGGTTGGCCAGATCGGCGCCCGAAAAACCGGGCGTACCGCGGGCGATCACATCACCCTTGACATCCGGGGCGATCGGAACCTTCCGCATGTGAACGCTCAGGATCTGCTCGCGACCACGGATATCGGGAAGCGGCACCACGACCTGGCGGTCGAAGCGGCCGGGACGCAGCAGCGCCGGGTCGAGAACATCTGGCCGGTTGGTTGCCGCAATCACGATGACGCCTTGACCGGTCTCGAAACCATCCATCTCGACCAGCAGCTGGTTCAGGGTCTGTTCGCGCTCGTCATTGCCACCGCCAAGGCCAGCACCACGCTGGCGACCAACGGCATCGATCTCGTCGATGAAGAGAATGCAGGGCGACTGCTTCTTGGCCTGCTCGAACATGTCGCGCACACGGGCTGCGCCCACGCCGACGAACATTTCGACAAAATCGGAACCCGAAATCGAGAAGAAGGGCACCTTGGCTTCGCCGGCGATCGCCTTGGCGAGCAGGGTCTTACCGGTACCCGGCGAGCCAACAAGCAGCACACCTCGGGGAATGCGACCACCGAGCTTCTGGAACTTGGACGGATCACGCAGGAACTCGACCAGTTCGCGGACTTCTTCCTTGGCTTCGTCGCAGCCCGCCACATCGGCGAACATGATGCTGTTGTTGTTGTCATCGAGCAGGCGCGCCCGGCTCTTGCCGAACGAGAACGCACCCCCTCGGCCGCCGCCCTGCATCTGACGCATGAAGAACACCCACACGCCAATCAGCAGCAGCATCGGGAACCAGGAAATAAAGATGCTCATGAGGATCGACTGCTCCTCATCGGGCTTGGCATTCACCTGCACGCCGAACTTCATCAGGTCGGAAATCATCCAGATGTCGCCGGTGCCTGGGGAGTAGACCGTCAGCGGACGTCCATCCTTGGATTTGGCGCGCAGGGTGCGACCGTCGACGACGACGCTCTCGATGCGACCAGCCTTGGCTTCATCCATGAACTGGGAATAGGGCATATCGCCGCCGCGCACCTGCCGGGTATCAAACTGCTTGAATACCGTAAACAGGACGAGGGCGATGACCAGCCAGACCGCGGCCTTTGAGAACATGTTATTCACTCTGACGCTCCTTCACTGCCCGGCAAACGCCAAGCGGAATCTGACTAGTTTACGCTGATTCAAATACCAAAAACCGACCCTGTATCCGGTGTCAAGACCCTGATGTCGACGGGGCCGGTCGCACACCATGCTTGAGCGAACGCCCCAGCAGGTAAGTTTCAGCCGACTTGTCCCGCGAAGCTTTCGGTTTGCGGGGCGCAACCGTCACGAATGTGCGCTTGAAGGCTTCGACCACCTGGCTATAACCGCTTCCATGAAAACACTTGATGAGTAAGGCACCGTCCGGCTTGAGGTGATGCACCGCAAACTCGAGCGCCAGCTCTGCAAGATGCCCCATCCGGGCAGCGTCAGCAGACCCAATTCCGGACAGGTTGGGGGCGAGATCGGAAAGTACAAGGTCGAGCGACGGTGCCCGGCCCATCATCGCGTCAAGCTGTGCGAGGACTGTGTCCTCGCGGAAATCCCCTTCCAGGAACTCGACGCCAGCGATCGGTGCCATCGGCAACAGGTCGATGGCGACGATGCGGCCATCAAGCGCGCCACCCGGTCCGACCAGCTTTTCGCGCACGACCTGCGACCAGCTGCCGGGTGCCGAGCCAAGATCGACCACCGACATCCCCCGACGGATCAGACGGTCCTGCTCGTCGATTTCGATGAGTTTGAACGCTGCCCGGGAGCGATACCCCCGTTGCTGGGCGAGCTTGACGTAGGGGTCGCTCAGATGCGAATGCAGCCAGGCTTTATTGAATCGGTTCTTGGCCATCAGTGTGCTGGACTACAATCGAGGCATGTCGGAAAGCCCCTTTCGGGACCCAGAATCGGCCGAGGCCGCTGAGGTACCCATCACGCCCCCCCATCTGTCGGCCGCGCAGCGCAAGGCGCTGCGCGCAAAGGCCCATGATCTCGACCCGCTCGTTCGAATCGGGGACGCCGGACTGAGCGAAGCCGTTATACGGGAAACCGACCTCGCGCTGACGGCGCACGGTCTGATCAAAGTCAGGGTCTTCGGTGACGATCGCGAAGCTCGAGAAACCATCGGCCAGACGCTGTGCGAGCGGCTCGGCTGCGCGCTGGTGCAATCAATCGGCAAGCTGCTGGTGCTATGGCGTGAACAGCCCGAGACGGCCCGAAAAAAGACGCCGATCCGCCGTCGCACAGAGTCAGCGCCCAAGAAGCTGGCCGCCGAGGGCAAATCGGTCCCCAGAAAACGGGTCCGCCCTGGCGTGCCAAAACCTGTACAGATAGAGCGCGCCGAGCGGTATGCGCCGGTGGCACCAGAACGTCGCCCACCGATTGCCCGCGGCGCGCGTGCACCGATCGGGGCCGCAGCCACCTCGGCGGCAAACCGTCGTTCAAGCAGCGGCTCATCAGGGTCAGGCACGACACCGTTTGCAAGAAAGCCAGGGGCAAATTCGTTTTTGAAACCGGCAGGCAAGACGGGAGTCAAGACGGGCGGGCGCACTGGCGCAAAACCCTTTGCCTCGCCGGCGCGCCCTCCGGCAGCCGGCAACCGTCGCAGTTCGGCAAGCACGACGGCTACAGGTAGCGCACGTCCAGCACCTCGTAGCCGCGCAGGCCGCCGGGGGCCCTGACTTCAACCGAATCGCCCGAGTATTTTCCGATCAGGGCACGGGCGATCGGGCTGGACACCGAAATCTTGCCGTCCTTGATGTCGGCCTCATCGTCACCCACGATCTGGTAAGTGACCTTCTCGCCGCTTGTGAGGTCTTCAAGATCGACCGTCGCGCCGAACACAATACGGCCGTCAGGATCAAGCGTTGCCGGATCAATGACCTGCGCGACCGCAAGTTTGGCCTCGATTTCGGCGATCCGACCTTCGATGAATCCCTGCTTTTCCTTGGCGGCGTCGTACTCGGCATTCTCGGACAGATCGCCCTGCGCACGGGCTTCTGCAATCGCATTGATGACCGCCGGCCGCTCGACCGACTTCAGCCGCTGCAATTCATCCTTCAGGCGCTGCGCGCCGCGCACCGTCAACGGGATCGTGCTCAACTCATGCTCCCAAAAAAATCGCGCCCCGGACGGACCAGGGCGCTGAACGACCTTTGATAGTAGCACCGGCGGCGCAGCGTGGCGCCTGCCCACTCAATGCATGCTCAACGCCCGGGTAGCGAACGGTGCAGGGCCTGCAGCGAATAGACTTCGAGCCCCTGGACGTGGCGCATCCCCTGCACCGCCGCGAGCGCACCGGCTATGGTCGTGTAGTAGGTGATCCGCATCGCGAGGGCCGTTGTGCGCAGGGCGCGCGAATCGGTGATCGCACTGCGCTTTTCTTCGACGGTATTGACGACGAAAGAAATCTCGCCGTTTTTCATCATATCGACCACATTCGGCCGGCCTTCCTGGACCTTGTGGACCGCAGTCACCGGCATACCGGCCGCTGAAATGGCCGCAGCCGTGCCCCGAGTGGCGACCAGACGAAAGCCCATCTGATGGAGCTCGCGCGCGCACTCGACCGCCCGAAACTTGTCGCCCGACTTGACCGAAATGAAGGCGCTGCCCTCGGTCGGCAGGCGGATGCCTGCACCGAGCTGCGACTTCACGAAGGCCTCACCGAAGCTGTATCCCACACCCATGACCTCGCCCGTCGACTTCATCTCGGGCCCGAGGATGGTGTCGACACCCGGAAACTTGACGAAGGGAAAGACCGCTTCCTTGACCGAGTAGTAGGGCGGCACCACCTCTTCGGTCACGCCCTGCTCGGCAAGCGTCACGCCGACCATCGCCACCGCTGCCACCTTTGCCAGCGCAATACCGGTCGCCTTTGATACGAAAGGCACGGTGCGCGATGCGCGCGGATTGACCTCGAGCACGAACACCGTCGAGTGACCGCTCGCATCTTGCTGAATCGCGAACTGGACATTCATGAGACCGACGACCTTCAGCGCACGAGCCATCAGCTCGGTCTGACGCTTGAGTTCAACAATCAGTTCGGGCGCCAGCGAATACGGTGGCAATGAGCACGCCGAATCACCCGAATGCACGCCGGCCTGCTCGATGTGCTCCATCACACCGCCGATCAGCACCCGCTCGCCATCGGCGATGCAGTCGACATCGACCTCGATTGCATCGTTCAGGAAACGATCGAGCAGCACCGGGCTGTCATTGGAGACCTTGACCGCCTCGCGCATGTAGCGTTCGAGGTCGCGCTGCTCATGGACGATCTCCATCGCGCGCCCGCCCAGCACATAACTCGGCCTGACCACCAGCGGGTAGCCGATCTCCTGAGCCAGCGCCAGCGCCTCGGACTCGGTGCGCGCAGTGCGATTGGGCGGCTGGCGCAAATTGAGCTTGACCAGCAACTTCTGGAAACGTTCGCGGTCTTCGGCAATATCGATCGACTCGGGGCTGGTGCCGATGATCGGCACACCCGCCGCCTCGAGAGGCTTGGCCAGCTTGAGCGGCGTCTGACCGCCGTACTGGACGATCACGCCAACCGGCTTTTCAATCTCGACAATTTCGAGCACGTCTTCGAGGGTCAGCGGCTCGAAGTAGAGCCGGTCGGAGGTGTCATAGTCGGTCGAGACGGTCTCGGGATTGCAGTTGACCATGATGGTCTCGTAGCCCGCTTCACGCAGCGCCATCGAGGCATGCACGCAGCAGTAGTCGAACTCGATACCCTGGCCGATCCGGTTGGGGCCACCACCGAGCACGATGATCTTCTTGCGATCGGTCGGCTGCGCTTCGCACTCGTCTTCATAGGTTGAATAGAGGTAGGCAGTGGTCGTTGCGAACTCGGCCGCGCAGGTGTCGACCCGCTTGTAGACCGGACGCACCCCCAGGCTGTGGCGCAGCTTGCGGACCTCGCCTTCGGAGGAGTCGAGCAGATAGGCAAGCCTGCGATCGGAAAAACCCTTCTTCTTGAGAAAACGCAAGGTCTCGCGATCGAGGTCACCGAGCGTGCGCTTTTCGACCTCGAGCTCGAGGTTGACGATCTCCTGAATTTGCGCCAGAAACCACGGATCGATATGGGTCAGATCGTGAACTTCCTCGAGCGTGAAACCCTGGGCAAAGGCATCGCCGACATACCAGATCCGCTCGGGGCCGGGCTCGCCGAGCTCCTCTTCGATGGTCTCGCGATCGGTGGTCTTCTGATTGAGACCGTCGACGCCCACCTCGAGTCCGCGCAGCGCCTTCTGGAAGCTTTCCTGGAAAGTGCGACCGATAGCCATGACCTCGCCGACCGATTTCATCTGCGTGGTGAGATGCGAATCGGCGGTCGGGAATTTCTCGAAGGCAAAGCGCGGCACCTTGGTGACGACATAATCGATCGTCGGCTCGAAGGATGCGGGCGTGGCACCACCGGTAATGTCATTGCGCAACTCGTCGAGGGTGTAGCCCACTGCCAGCTTGGCCGCCACCTTGGCAATCGGAAACCCGGTTGCTTTCGAGGCCAGCGCCGATGAGCGCGAGACCCGGGGATTCATCTCGATCACGATCATGCGACCGGTATCGGGGTCGATTGCGAACTGAACGTTCGAGCCACCGGTGTCGACGCCGATCTCGCGCAGGATGGCAATCGAGGCATCGCGCATCACCTGATATTCCTTGTCGGTCAGGGTCTGCGCCGGCGCCACCGTGATCGAATCGCCGGTGTGAATGCCCATCGGGTCGAGGTTTTCGATCGAGCAGACAATGATGCAGTTGTCGCGATGGTCACGAACCACCTCCATTTCGAACTCTTTCCAGCCGATCAGGCTTTCCTCGATCAACAGTTCGCTGGTGGGCGAGGCCTCGAGGCCGCGTTTGCAGATGGTCTCGAATTCTTCGGCGTTGTAGGCGATACCGCCGCCGGTGCCACCGAGCGTGAAACTCGGCCGGATGATCGAGGGAAAGCCGAGCAGGCGCTGCACCGCCCAGGCCTCGTCGAGCGAATGCGCGATGCCTGAGCGGGCCGAGCCCAAGCCGATACGGGTCATGGCTTCCTTGAACTTCTGACGGTCTTCGGCCTTGTCGATCGCCTCGGGCGAGGCGCCGATGAGTTCGCAGCCGTATCGCTCGAGCACGCCATGGCGATGCAGATCGAGCGCGCAATTGAGCGCGGTCTGGCCGCCCATCGTGGGCAGGATGGCGTCGGGGCGCTCTTTATCAATGATGCGCTCGACCACCTGCCAGGTGATCGGCTCGATGTAGGTGACATCGGCCGTGCTCGGGTCGGTCATGATCGTGGCCGGATTGCTGTTGACCAGGATCACCCGAAAGCCTTCTTCGCGCAGTGCCTTGCAGGCCTGTGCACCGGAATAATCGAACTCGCAGGCCTGGCCGATGACGATCGGGCCGGCGCCGATGATGAGAATGCTGGAAATGTCGGTACGGCGCGGCATGTTATGCGGTCTCCATCAGGCCGATGAAACGGTCGAAGAGGTAGCCGATGTCGTGCGGACCGGGGCTTGCCTCGGGATGCCCCTGAAAGCAGAAGGCCGGCCGATCGGTGCGCGCCAGGCCCTGGATCGACTGATCGAAGAGCGAGACATGGGTGATGCGCAGATTGGCCGGCAGGCTGGCCGGGTCGACCGCAAAACCGTGATTCTGGCTGGTGATCAGGACCTGACCGGTATCCAGGTCTTTCACCGGATGATTGGCGCCGTGATGGCCGAACTTCATCTTGTGGGTGCGAGCGCCCGAGGCCAGACCCATGATCTGATGGCCGAGGCAGATGCCGAAAGTGGGCACACCACGGTCGATGAGTTCGCGGGCGGCTGCAATCGCATAGTCGCAGGGCTCGGGGTCGCCCGGGCCGTTGGACAGAAACACCCCATCGGGCTTGAGCGCCATGACATCGTGCGCCGAGGTCTGGGCCGGCACGACGGTCAGGTCGCAGCCCCGATCGGCCAGCATCCGCAGGATATTGCGCTTGACGCCGAAATCGAAGGCCACTACCCGGCGGGCGGGTCGGCCATCGGCCAGGGTGTCCTTGATTGAACCACCCTCGAGTCGCCATGAGCCCTCGCGCCAAGGGTAGGGGCTCTCGACACTGACCACGCGAGCGAGATCCATGCCGGCCAGGCCGGGAAAGCCGCGCGCAGCCATCACCGCTGCCGCTTCGTCGAGGGCCTCGCCCGGCTGGGCGCCAGCCACCAGACAGCCGCCCTGCGCACCCCCCTCGCGCAGGATCCGGGTCAGGCGACGAGTGTCGATGCCGGCGATGGCCGGGATGCCCTGGCCCTGCAGATAGGCCGGCAGGGTCATGGTGCTGCGAAAGTTGGAATGAAGCGGCGCAAGATCCTTGATGACCAGACCGGCCGCATGAATGCGGGTTGACTCGGCATCGTCGGGATTGACGCCGCAGTTGCCGATATGCGGATAGGTCAGCGTGACGATCTGGCGGCAATAGCTCGGGTCGGTGAGGATTTCCTGATAGCCGGTGAGCGCAGTATTGAAGACCACTTCACCGACGGTCTGTGTTGGGGCACCGACCGAATGGCCGCGAAACACCGTGCCGTCAGCAAGCGCGAGGACGGCGGGAGGCAGATGGGGCAGCAAGGACAGCTCCTGGGCTTGGACGCCCTCCCCTGCTGATGGGCCACGGTGAGCCCATGCTGAGCAGGTGCCCGAAAAATACGGACACTGACCTGGGGCGCTGTGCTGGATCGAAGGAGGGCTAAACCTGCGGATTTTAGCATGCGCTCGCGTGCGAACCCTTCATGCAAGCCTGACCGATCTGCTGCGACGCTGCCAAGGCCATCCAGCGCACACGGTGCACACGATGTTCAGCTCGAGGCGCCGGGCCCCCGGGTAGTGAGCAGGGTCTCGCCCGCGGGTACAGGCATTGCGACCAGCGGATCGCTCTGGGTGAGCGCAGCCGTGCCGACATCGGTCGACAACTCCTGCTTGGGTGCGAAGCGGACCTCCAGATTCGCGTATCCGAGCGGACGCACCAGCAGCGCAAGCGTATTGAAGGCAGACCGTTCGACCTGCGCCCGATAGCGCTCAGCCAGGCCCTGCGCCTGCGCCAGGGCATGGGCTCGCGCCGCGCCGATCAGCTGGTCCTTGCCGTCGTCCGAAAAACGCCCGTCGAAGAAGCCCTGCACCAGATCCGGCAGCAACCAGGGCAGCAGCCGCGATCGCTGCTCGTCGTAGAAGGCCAGATCCTTGATCGACACCTCGACCTTGCAGGGCGGCAGTGAAATCCGCGCAAGCGCCGGCGGCTGCGGTGAACCGGTGCGCGGGCCGACATCCGCAGTCGGGGTGATGGTGTCGATGCGGAACTGCTCGCTCTTGAGGTCGAAGCGAAAATCCATCTCGAACTCGAAGACCATCGCGAGCTTTTTCCGGGTGAAGGCCCAGGACAGGTATTTACGCCCGAACTCGCCGAAGGTGTGATCGCTGTGGGTGATCAGATCCTTGCTCACCGCCTTGAAGACCGACAGTTCGCCGATGGCGCGCAACTCATCGATCGAGCTTCTGACCACCAGTTCGCGCGGTGCGGCAGCGCGACGGCGCGCCTGCCAGAGCCAGCCGCCACCGAATCCGATCAGCAGGAAAACGATCAGTCCGAAAACTTGGGAAAGGTCCATGGATTGTCCGGTTGAAAGTTGGCGGGCAATGTTCGGCGGGCAAAGTGCGGCGAGGGTCGTCAGAGTCGCTCGGTTTCGCCGGAGCGCGGCTGCCAGGTCATGAGCCGGCGCTCGACCAGGCCCACCAGTGCATCGAGCAGCAGCGCAAAGACGGTGAGCACCAGGATGCCGGCAAAGACGCTGTTGATGTCAAAGGTGCCTTCAGCCTGGAGGATGAGATAGCCGACGCCCTTGGCTGAGCCGAGGTATTCGCCCACCACCGCGCCGACGAAGGCCAGGCCCACCGCGGTATGCAGACTCGAGAAGACCCAGCTCATGGCACTGGGAAGATAGACATGGCGAAGCAGATCGCGACGGCTGGCACCGAGCATGCGAGCACTCGCCAGGACATTGGGGCTGACCTCGCGCACACCCTGGTAGACATTGAAGAACACGATGAAAAACACCAGGGTCACGCCGAGCGCCACCTTGCTCCAGACGCCGAGCCCGAACCACACCGAAAAGATCGGCGCGAGGATGACCCGGGGCATCGAATTGAGCGCCTTGACATAAGGGTCGAAGATGGCCGAGGCGGTGGGCGAAAGCGCCAGCCACATGCCGCAGGCCAGCCCCGCCACCGTGCCGATCGCAAAGG
>Ga0114979_10002279_pt1 | contig 12982 bp, 10 predicted proteins | sample S_140625_EF_Meta_FD_87315 | JGI IMG/M metagenome (GOLD analysis project Ga0114979, IMG submission 87315) | Freshwater microbial communities from Lake Simoncouche, Canada to study carbon cycling - S_140625_EF_MetaG | ecosystem: Environmental > Aquatic > Freshwater > Lake | place: Lake... | reverse complement strand
GCCCACGGACATGAAGCGGAGAGCCACATTCCTTTTGATTTCCTCTGTTTTTCCTTCAAGCAGTGGCTGCAAGAGGATTCCATTTCCCAGAACGGCGACAAAGAGGAGTAAGGTAGCGACCACGCCGGCACTTTGCAGCCAGGAAGGAAGAGGGCCCTCGCTTGCGAGCGTATTGGATAACCATCCCCCGAGACCTAGGGTGGTGACCCATGCAAGAACTCCGAGAGAAAGGCTAGATGTGGCTCTTCCTGTCATCGCAGGGATGAGTTGGAAGACCAAAACAAGAGCTAGCGGAGTTAGCCAAAGGTGTTGGAGGACCGAAGCCCAGACAAGTTGGACGATAATCTGAACTGCACCAGGGGTTGTTCCACCGCGTAGGAGTAATTCGGCTGTGCCAAGGCCCAAGGGGAAGGAAATCAATGCTCCCAAGAGATAAAGACGGGGAAGGACAGGGCCACTTTTCCATGAGCCACCCAACCCGCGTGTTATTCCCGTTCCAAGAACAAGAAATGAAACCAGGAAAATGCATGTGACAGGGCATTGAAACGCAAGGAAAGGAATTCCGGTTCCTCCTTCCCCTAAGATTCCGGCAAGACCGCAAAGCACACCAACCTGCCAAAGAATGGCTCCTCCTGTTAGAAGTCTGCCATAACGAAAGGGAATTCCGGAAAAGCGCGGAACCAGAATCATGAATACACCCAAAAGGCCTGAGGTAATCCAGCCGTAGATCAGTAGGAAATTTACCACTGGAGCAAGATGGCCGTAGTTCAAGACGGGTAATGGGGCAAGGTAGGAAAGGATGGGTAGTAGAAGTTGAATGGTGTTGAGGGTCTGTAGACCTGCGGCAAGGAGTCCCCAAATAGCCGAACTTGTGATCATCACGACTGCCGCATTCGAGGCTTTGGATTGGGAGGGGAGGGGAAAGGTCATGGCTTGATTGTTGGTAGGTTGGTTTTTGTCAAAACAGGAGTCTTGGATGTTGACCCTCCATCTGCGGCAATCGCTGCAGCAACTTTTGCGGGTTCAACCGGAGGGACTTCGGGGTAGAGAGGGGCTCCAGCTGCCGAAATGGCGGAAGGTTGGATGGTGGTGATTGGATAGGCTGCATGAGGGGCGTTGGTTCGTAAGCTGGTGATGGTCATCTCCATCGCCTTCGCAATCGGGATCCGAGCGATGCCCTTTTCCTTGTCGGCCCAGCCATAGCTGCAGCTCAATTGATCTTGTTCCGCTCGCAGTTTCGTAAGTTTTTCCAAACGGGCTTTTGCATCCGACTCGGTGATCGTGTTGGGCGTCACTCCCAAAGGGCGCAGAAGAAGTGCAAGGCTCGCCAGACCCAGGAAGCCGACGGCAAGCCAAACCCCCGGGAGATAGGGATGGCTACGTTGGCTTAAAGAATGTGGGGATTCGCTCATAACCAGTTGGTCACGGACAGGCTTTCCCTCAAACGGGGATCACGAGCCGGAAAGATCGAGTTTCGGGAGAACAGCCAAAGAAAAGTATGACCTAGGACACCGATAACACCGATCAAGGCGAGAAGGTCGAGGAGGTGTGGCTGAAATCCTGTTGTCGCTGCGGCATGTCCAGCATGCCTGGATTGTTGCAATTGGAGGTTCGGCATGATGATCCAATAAATATCCACAAAATGCATCAGAATGACCCAACCTGCTGCTGAGCAGATTCGCCAAGGAGTCCTCTTGGCGGGCTGCGTAAGAAGAAAAAGGAAGGGGACAAAAAAATGTCCGACTACGAGAAAAATAGAATACCAAAACCACGTGCCCGTGTTGCGGTAGACGAAAAACCAAGTTTCCTCCGGAATATTTGCATACCATTGGAGGAAGTATTGGCTGAATGAAATGTAGCCCCAGAAAACAGTGAAAGCGAAAAGAAGCATCCCCATTAGGTGATTGTGTTCCACGGTAAAGAGACCTTTTAGATGCCCTGTCTTGACCAAACCATTACTGATTAAGATGAGGAGTGCCATAGAGGACTGTGCGCATCCGGCGAAGATATAGACCCCCCACATGGTGGAGTACCAATGGTGATCGAGCGCCATCAACCAATCAAATCCGGCAAACGTCAGACAGAGAACAAATAGGGGGATAAAGCCATAGGCGGTGTGGCGCAGACGCAGGGTTAAACGCGGATCGCCGTCCACGTCTTGCCGTACTGAAAGCCCTCGATAGAGCAACCCTGCCAGCGAGAAAAAGAATAGATAGAAGGCGCAACGGATGTAAAAAAATGGCTCATTCAGGAAAGGACGTTTCCATGCGAGTAAGGGATCTTCGGCTAAATCTGTCGTCATCCAATGCCACAGATCGTGTGGGAACAGGAACGCAATCGGGAGAAAGAGTACCAAGAGAACGGGGAAGCAGGAGGCGATGGATTCGAGGATGCGACGAACGATGACTGACCAGTCAGCGTCCAAGGCGTGGTGAAGGAGCGTCCAAAAAAGAGCTCCTGCGCAAATGGTAAATCCAACGGAAAATGCGAATAGGTAGGAGAATGCGAGTTGATCCCGATGGCCGAGGAATCCCCATATAAAGGTGGAGGCGAGTCCAAGAATTCCCATGACAGGAAATAGTACAGGAAGTATTCCAAGTCTTTCGATCCGCAGCTTTTCAGCAGGGGGTAGGGGGGAAGGGTGGTGGCTCATGGTTTGTTCAGGGTTGGTGCTCCCTCTTTCGGAAGGAGACTAGCAGGGGCATTTTGAGAAAGCTGCAAAGCTCGGATGTAAGCGACGATTGCCCAGCGATCCTTGACATCAATATGGTGATAAGGGCCCATCTGTCCTTTGCCGTGGGTGATGGTATTAAAAATTTCCCCATCCGCCATCTGGCGATACTTGTCGCTGTGATAGCTGGCCGCTCCAACCAAGCCGTATTGGGATGTGATTCCGTTGCCTGCCCCGGTTTCCCCGTGGCAAACCTGGCAATTGATCCGATAGCGTTCCTGACCCCGCACCAGAAGTTTCTGGTCGATCGTTACTGGAATTCCGGTTCCCCACATATTGCCCATTTTTCCCGTCAGGAGATACGGCTGATCCGTTTGAACGTGGAAAGGAATTGTACCGTAGGGTGGTACGCGGTCGACTCGACCTTCAGGAAAAAAGGTGTCCGGTGTTTGGGATTTGTATTTTGGCTGGCGATCCATATCCGGGAAAATCTCAATGGGAGTACGACGGGTAAAATCCCCGCGGAATCCGGCAATCGCGATTACGGCGATTCCCAAAGCTCCAAAAAGAGCTAGGAAGGTTCGGATAAACCCCTTCATTGGGTGGCCTCCGATTCAGGCCGGGCCGGATGGTGATTTTCCTCAGGATCCTGATAAATCTCGGAGACGTGATCTCCGCCAATTTCCCTAAGGAGCTTTCTGGAGGCCTCAGCGTCAAACCGGGGGTCCGCTGATTCAAGAACGAGAAAGAAGCCATCATCCGAAACTTTTTTAAACCGATCCCAATTAAACACAGGGTGGTGTAGGCGGGGCATTAAGGTGAGAAGTAGTAGTCCAAGAATGGTTCCAAAGGCGGTAAGAAGAATCGTCAGTTCGAAGAAAATCGGCAGGGACGGCTCGAGGGCAAAGTAGGGTTTACCTTGGACGATCAAAGGGTAGTTGATAGCAGACGTGTAATAAATCAGAACAAAAGCGGTGGTCAGTCCCGTGCAACCTCCCAGAAGGGAGAAGAGAGATACCTTGGACCGCTTGAAGTTCATGGCTTGGTCCATTCCGTGTATCGGAAAAGGGGAATAGACATCCCACCTGCGGAATCCAAGGCTTTGGATTTTTTGGGCGGCGTGCAGAAGGGCCGCAGCTGAAGGAAATTCGGCGCCTAGGCCATGCAATATTTTGGCAGGGTGGTTCATGCGTGTGCTTGGGCTGAGTGGGCCTGCCCTAGGGAAGTGCCATGGTGGTCGGAATTGTCAGAATGAGGATCCGCCTGAGGGGTGACATTCTTCACTTCAAACATGGTAATCATCGGGAGGAAGCGAACGAACAGAAGGAACAAGAAGACAAAGAGTCCGATCGTTCCGATAAAAAGGGTGATATCGACCCAGGTCGGCGAAAAATAACCCCAAGATGACGGCAGGAAGTCCCTATGAATCGATGTGACGATGATCACAAAACGTTCAAACCACATTCCAGTGTTTGGGAACATGACAATTGCGAGCACAACCCAGGGGTTCTGCCTGCAGTACTTGAACCAGAAGAGTTGAGGGGCGGCCACGTTGCAGGTGATCATCGACCAGTAGGCCCACCAATAAGGACCGAAGGCCCGGTTGGTGAATGCATAGATTTCAAACGGATTCCCGCTGTACCATGCGATAAAGAATTCCATCGAGTAGGCGTATCCAACGAGCGAGCCCGTCAGGAGAATGATTTTGCACATGTTGTCGATGTGCTTGTCTGTGACAAGGTCATGGAGTCCGTAAATTTCCCGGAAAGGGATCAGGAGGGTGAGGACCATCGCAAACCCACCAAAGATGGCTCCGGCGACGAAATACGGGGGGAAGATGGTTGTGTGCCACCCGGGAACAATGGATGTGGCGAAATCGAAAGACACCACGCTATGAACTGAAAGCACGAGGGGGGTCGAGATTCCGGCAAGAACGAGATACGCCTTTTCGTAATGGGTCCACTGCCGGTTGGATCCACGCCAACCCAGGGCAAGGAGGCCGTAGGCCATTTGACGGAAACGTGTCGTAGCGCGATCGCGCAGGGAGGCAAGATCGGGGATGAGGCCCAAGTACCAAAAAATCAAGGATACCGTGAAGTAGGTCGATACCGCAAAAACGTCCCAGAGAAGAGGACTACGAAAATTTTGCCAAATGGCGTTGGCATTTGGGACGGGGGCCAAAAACCAAGCCATCCAGACCCTACCCACGTGGAAGGCGGGAAAGATCCCGGCGCAGATCACGGCAAAAATTGTCATCGCTTCGGCCGATCGGTTGACCGAAGTCCGCCATTTCTGACGTGTTAGAAAAAGAATGGCGGAAATCAGTGTTCCGGCGTGGCCGATACCGATCCAGAAAACGAAGTTGGTGATATCCCATGCCCAGCAAACAGGAACATTCAAACCCCATACACCGACTCCAGTTGAAACAAGGTAGGTCAGCATGGCTGGAACCAGTGTCGCAACAGCGCCTGTGACGATGGTCAGGATCCACCACCACTTAGGGGCGGGCTGCTCGACAATTCGGCAGACGTGATCGGTGATCCAGCTTAGGGGCCTGTCATTGGCGACTAACGGACGCCGTTCCAGATAGTTGGACGCTTGGGAAAAAGCGGCTTGTGCTGAGGGGTTATCCGCTCTCATGGATGACTCTCTCCGCTGTGTTCCTCTGTGGGAGTATGCCCGGTTTTTCCCTCTTGATGATGATCTCCGTGGCCGTGGGAAGGGATGTAGCTCATTTTGGCTCCAGGCATGGAAGGATTGGGATTTCGGAGGCGACCCAAATAGGTGAGACGTGGGCGTACGTTCAGATATTCCAGAAGAGAGTAGTTCTGCGGGAGGGCGCGGAGCATGCCGACCTCTGCCTTTTCATCCTTGAGATCGCCAAAGACGATGGCGTCTGCAGGACAGGCTTGCTGGCAGGCCGTCTGCAGAGTGCCTGTAGGGATCTTGGTGTCCGCAGAATCCCGGGCTCGGACACGGGCGCCAATCTTTGCTTCCTCGATCCGTTGGACGCAAAACGTGCATTTTTCCATCACACCGCGCATCCGGACGGTGACATTCGGATTCTTCTGCAGCTTGATTGTCTCTGCAGTTTCTTTCGGAGCGATTGGGCCCAAGTACAGTTTATCCAGGGCTCGCTGGTTGTAGTCGAAAAAGTTGAAGCGTCGGACTTTGTACGGGCAGTTGTTGGCACAATAACGCGTACCGATACAGCGATTGTAGGCCATGACATTGAGGCCTTCCTCATTATGAACAGTGGCATTGACGGGGCAGACGGTTTCGCATGGAGCGTTTTCACACTGCATACAGGCCACCGGTTGAGAGACTGATTCAGGAGCTTCCGGTTCGCCCGTGTAGTAACGATCAACGCGGATCCAGTGCATCTCGCGACCTTTCATGACCTGATCTTTCCCTACGATGGGGATATTGTTTTCGGCGGTGCATGCCGTGACGCAAGCGTTGCAACCGGTGCAGGTCGATAGATCAACGACCATGGCCCACTGGTGCTGACCATCCAGTTTTGGATTCGGGTAAAAAGTTTGATTTGGGGGAATGTGGGCATCCATGCCGACTTTTTTGGCCCATCCCGGATTTTCGTTAAATTCACCCACCGTAGCTTCACGAACAAGATCACGCCCCTCCATGACCTGATGCTCTTGCGTGACGGCCAATTGGGTGGTTCTGCCCGTCTTCTTGAGTTGGAGTCCTTGTCCCAAGTAATCCGTATTGGATGAACGAAGTCGATAGGCGTTGAATCCGGATCCTTTGGCCACCGGGCCCAACATGTCTTGTCCGTATCCAAGAGGGAGACTGGCCGCAAAGTTTGCATGTCCCGGGGCAATGACTACGGGAGCTTCGACCGTTTGACCGGCAAGGGTGGCTTGGACCACGTCTGCAACCAAAATTCCTTTGATGATTTCGTTTTTCAGGTTCAGGGATTCAGCGGTCTGCTTGGAAAGAAGAATGGCATTATCCCAAGTGAGTTTGGTCATGGGGTCGGGCCATTCCTGCATCCAACCGTTGTTGGCGTAGCGACCATCATCCACAGCGCCGGACTGAATGAAGACGGCTTCCAAGGATCCGGTTTCTTCGTGTGAAGCGGCCTCCATTTGTGAGAGAAGACCGGCCAAGGGGGCCAGGTTGCCCGAGCGGATCGTGGATGTGGGTGTGGGGGACGGGATAAATCCTTCCCGGACGAAATCATTCCACGCCTGGTCAAGTTTTTCTCCGGCCAGATTTGTCTTGGTCGTGAAGGTCTCGCGAATTAAGGCTGGTCCGACCGCCTTGGGACGACCGGCAAGACGAGAAAGGAAATCCAGTTGGCTTTCGCCGGCCCAGAGAGGCTGGATCGTTGGTTGAATGGAGAGATAGGAGCCATCCCTTGCAAGAGTGTCTCCCCAAGATTCGAGATAATGGGTCCCCGGAACGAACCAAGTCGACCGAACAGAAGTCGCGTTAAAAACAGGGGAGAGGTGAATAGATGTTTCGACGGACGCCTGTAGTCCGGGCCAATCGAGGTCGGTAGGGGCGTTATAAGCCGGGTCTCCCCCAAGAATCACCAGAGTCCGGATGGATCCACTACGGATCTTTTGGGCGAGTGAATCGATGGAAGAGGAAGTCGCGCTCAATCTTGGTTGAACGAAAAGAGTTGTCCCAATCGATCCAAGAGAAGAGTTGAGGGCAAGCGCCAGGGCTTGGAGGCCCACGGAATGGCGGCGCCCGACAAGGATGAGGGAATGACTGCCGTTCGTTACCAAGTCGGTGGCACATTCACGAATCCAAGCAGGATCAACTCCGGAAGGCAGAGGAAGGTCGGGAGCGTGAGAGAGGATGTTGTTGAGTTCCGGGCTCGGACGGATGGCCCGGATCTGTCGCGCCAGTTCGAGAAGGAAAGCGCTCGCGGCACCTGCCCGAAGCGAGAGTCGATGGTCGGCCATGGTTCCTGTGAGTGAAAATCTCGGTTCAACGACATAGAGTCGGTTCATTTTGTCGCCGGGCTTGCGTGTCCGCCGTCCAGAGGCAAAGCCCCGCGTATCGATAAGATCTCCTTCATCCGATCCAAGAAAATCACAATCCACGGACAGGATGGTTGAAGCTGCAGAAAGGTTTGGACGGAATTCGGTGTTGGCTCCGAAAACCATGCAGGAGGCCTCGAGGTCGCGTCCTGGGGCTAGGGGTTCATATGTGGCCCAAGTCGCCTGGGGGAATTGCCGCTGGAGTTCGGTGCGAAGTCTTTCCCGGGTCGGGGAAAGAGTTTCATCGGCCAGAATCGCCAAGGAAGCCCCTGCGGTGGAAGCCGATTCCGTGCGGATCCGGTTGATTTCTGTTTGAAGTTCTTCTTCGGTCGCTTGGGCGGAGGCCTTCTTGCCATGGCGGGTGATGAATTGACGGCGGGAAGGGTCGTAAAGATCTAGAATTGAGGCCTGGGCGTGATTATCGCTCGCCCCTTGGCTCACGGGATGTAGCGGATTGCCTTCCATTTTCACGGGGCGACCGTCAAACGTCGTGGCCAAAAGAGGAATCGAACCGCGGCGACGAGGTTGGGCTGTGGCGAAGGACATCTTTTTTCCTGGAACCACCCACTCGGGAGATTGCGTGAAGGGCACCAGATGAGCTTCCGGGCGGCGGCAACCCGTCAGGCTTAGTCCGGCCAGAGCCAGCGAAGCTCCCATCAGGCGGAGGAAGCTCCGACGAGAAAGAGGATCATTCTCCCATTCGGCGGCCCCTGCGGGGAACTCCCGATGGAGCCACTCTTCGAAATCGGGGGTTCGGGCATATTCACCCAAACTGCGCCAATAGGTGCGGCCGTTTGTATTCGATTCGGGATGATGAAGGGGGCGTTTCATTTTTTTTAGCGATGACACCCGCTGCAGCTTACCGGTGGGTTGACGTTCCATTCCTTGACGAACTTTGCGCCGATCTCGCGTTGGGTGGTTCCTGTTGGAGGTTCCCAATCCAGATTGGTGATTTGATCGAGGGGACGGAGTTGATTTTCCGGAGCCCGATGACATTCCAAGCACCATCCCATGCTGTGAGGTTTGGCGTGGTAAACGACCTCCATATGGTTCACATGTCCGTGACAGGCTACGCAGCTAACCCCCCGGTTCACATGGACGGCGTGGTTGAAATAGACGTAGTCCGGGGCCTTATGAATGCGGACCCAAGGGACCGGGTTGCCGGACTTCCAAGAATCCCGAACGGCGGCAAGCTTTGGACTGAGGGATTTGATTTGCGTGTGGCAGTTCATGCAGGTCTGGGTGGCGGGAATATTCGAATGGGAGGATTTTTCCACTCCCGTATGGCAGTAACGGCAATCCATGCCGAGCTGATTCACGTGAAGGGAATGATCAAAGGCGACGGGCTGGGTGGGTTGATATCCCACCCGGGTGTATTTTGGAGTAAAGTAGTAGGCCATTCCGGAAACGACGCTAGCCACCACCACTGCCAAACAGACAAGAATCTTGATGGGCAACCAGTTGGTGTAGCGGGGGAAAATATTAGCCATGGTGGGGTTAGAGTGGTTTTTTCAAAAGGAATTCCAAATATTGGAGTAATCTGAAAATGGAGGTTCTTTTGCACTTCATCAAGGAAGCATTAGAAGTATTAACCATAAGCCATTGCATATTAGTTTTATTTACAGCCCTTTTCGCTCTCATTTTTGAATCGTTTCGGGGGGTGCCTAGGGAAGGGTGTAAATTGCGGGGCAAGGGTTGAAATTTGCCAAAACCGTTGGAGACTCCTTGCCATGAGATTCCTATTCAGCCGTGTCGAGCTACTCGCCCTGACTCTCCTTGGATTGGCTATTTCTGGCGCCCAAGCGGAAATCCGGCAAACCAGTGTCTGGTGGTTGCCTCGGAATGTGACCATGTTCGGCCATGAAATCGACTTTATTTTCTATGTGATCCTAGTTCTTACTGGTGTGACGGCTGTGGCGGTTTTTTCTGTGATGATTTACTTCATTGTGAGGTACCGGGCAAAGCCAGGCGTTTCCGCTGTTCATAGCCATGGCAATAACACCTTGGAGGTTATCTGGACCGGAATTCCTGTGTTCATTTTTCTGGCTTTGGCCATTTACGGGAACGAGCAGTGGACCCAGATGCGTCTGAAAACTCCTCCTGCCGATGCTTTGCCTGTGGGGGTGATTGGAGAGCAGTTCGGATGGAATATCCGGTACCCCGGAGCCGACGGTAAACTTGCTAAAATGACGGCCTCGAAAGTTACCAAGGAAAATCCGTTTGGAGTCGATCCGACCGATCCCGCGGGGCTGGATGATTTCACGACTTATGGCGAACTCGTGTTTCCGGTTGACCGCCCCATCCGTCTTTATCTCGGCTCCAAGGATGTGATTCATGCCTTTTACGTTCCTGAATTTCGGTTGTATCAAGATATGGTGCCTGGCCGGATCTATGACTTTGTTTGGTTGAAGGCCGAGCAGACCGGGAAATTTCAGCTCGCCTGCAACCAGCTCTGCGGCCAGGGACACTATAAAATGTTTGGAAAACTTTCCGTTGTGCCTGAAAGCGAATATGAGGCTTGGGCCAAGGGAAAAGCACCGCAACCCACCGCCGCCAAAGAAACCTCCACGGTTCCTGTGGTCATGGCGGGTCGCTAAGGAGGATTTGTCATGAGCACTGCAACCCTGCATTCAGAAACTCACGCCCATGGGCATGAAGAAGCCTCCGGCTGGAAAAAGTACATTTGGTCCCTTGATCATAAGATTATCGGTTTGCAGTATCTTTTCACCTCCTTGGCTTTTCTTTTTATCGGGGGAGGCATGGCTCTTTTGCTTCGCTGGCAGTTGGCTTACCCATCGACTCAGGTGATGCCCAGCGGGGATGTCGGTAATCCGCTTTCTCTATCTTTCATTAACCCCCAGTTTTACAACGCACTGTTCACCATGCACGCCACCGTGATGGTGTTTTTGGTCGTTATGCCCTTGTTGATTGGAGCCTTTGGAAATTACCTGATCCCTCTCAAGATTGGGGCAGGGGACATGGCCTTTCCGTTGATTAATGAATTGTCTTACTGGGTTTATTTGCTTTCAGGAGTGATCATGCTGGCCGGCTTTTTTGTTGCAGGCGGAGCAGCCGCAGGCGGATGGACCTCTTATGCCCCCCTCAGCAGTGTCGCGGCCTACAATGGAACGAAGATGGGGCAGACCCTTTGGGCGGCCGGAATCTTTATTAATGGTTTGGCTTCGATCATGGGCGCCTTCAATTACATCACCACGGTGGTGAACATGCGTGCTCCTGGGATGGGGTTTTTTAGAATTCCCTTAACCGTCTGGGCGCTTTTTATCACGGCCTTTCTTCTTCTTTTGGCTGTTCCTGTTCTTTCTGCCGCCGGCGCCATGTTGATTCTCGATCTGAATTTTGGCACGAGCTTCTTTAATCCGGCCAAGGGTGGTCAACCCCTTTTGTGGCAGCATCTGTTTTGGTTTTTCGGCCATCCCGAGGTCTATATCCTGATTCTTCCTGCCATGGGTATGGCCAGCGACGTGCTCAGTATTTTCAGTCGTAAACCTATTTTCGGTTATAAGGCGATGGTTTTCGCGATGTTCGCCATTGGTTTTCTTGGTTTTATCGTATGGGGACACCACATGTTCGTTTCCGGAATGAATCTGGTCCTTTCGGCCGCCTTCGGCGTATCCACGATGGTGATTGCCGTACCTTCCGCGATCAAAACGTTTAACTGGCTCGGGACGATCTGGGGCGGCTCCATTCGCTTTACCACTGCCATGCTGAATGCCTTGGCATTCGTCGCGATGTTTGTGATTGGCGGATTCTCCGGAATCTTTATGGCATCTACGCCGGTGAATATTTTTGTGCACCACACTTATTTCATTGTGGCGCATTTTCACTACGTTCTCTTTGGGGGAAGCATCTTCGCCATCTTTGCATCGATCTACACCTGGTACCCAAAGATGTTCGGGCGAATGCTCGACGAGACTCTTGGCAAGATTCACTTCGTTCTGACTTTCGTCTTTTTTAACCTGTGCTTCTTTCCTATGCATAATGTCGGTCTTGCCGGCATGATGCGGAGAATTGCGGATCCAACCGCCTATGAGCATCTGCGCGCTCTTCAACCGATCAATCAATTCATTACCTTGGCGGCGATTGGTCTCGGCTTTTCGCAGCTCATCTTTCTTTGGAATTTTTTCCGCAGTCTCAAGCATGGTGCTCCGGCGGGAAATAATCCCTGGGAAGCCACAACCTTGGAATGGACTGTCGCTTCGCCTCCCGGACACGGAAACTTTGCCGTTACTCCCACCGTCTATCGGGGTGCCTACGATTATAGCGTTCCTGGACATCCTCGAGATTTCATCATGCAGAATGAACCTCCGACATCGGAATCGATTCATGGTGGGGCAACAGCACGACGATCGGTTCCGACGGGATGAGTTCTGGGTTGGCGTTGCGACCTGATTTTCGGGCAGCCTGCTTCCTTGTCGGATCCATTCTCTTTCTGATTACTTTAGGAGGGCAGGTCACCACAAAAGTAGCCGGCATGGCTGTTCCAGATTGGCCGTCCACTTTCGGACACAACATGTTCATTTATCCCTGGTCCAAGATGACAGCCTCCACCATGGTTTTTCTTGAGCACTCTCACCGCTTGGTGGCCTCTGGTGTAGGACTGATCACTCTTGCCGTTGCTGTCCTCGTATGGATGATCCAACCTTCCGCATTGCCTCGACGACTTGCTTTAGCCGCTTCACTTCTGGTTCTTCTTCAGGGGATTTTAGGGGGTCAACGCGTGATTCAGGCTTCCTGGGTCCTTGGGCTCCTACACGGATGTTTGGCCCAGCTTTTTTTACTGACCGCCGGAAGTCTGGCCTTGGTGTTATCCGAATTTTGGAGGAATCCCAGCCAAGGCGATGAGCATGCATTGAGCCGGAGTCGGATGGTTTGGTTTTTTACAGGGGTTGTTTTTCTCCAGACCGTACTCGGGGCATGGATGCGGCATGGGGGACCGGGTTTTCTTTCTGTTCCGGACTTTCCGAAGATCTATGGCGAATGGTTTCCATCCTTTTGGGATTCTGCGACTCTTGCCCAAATCAATCAGTTTCGCTCCGAAAAACTGCAATGGCCTGGGACGACCCCGATCCTGATCCTTGGGCAAATCTTGCATCGTTCTTTAGGGATTCTGGCGGCAGTAGGTATCTTGGTAGGTGCCGTTTGGAGTGTTCGGTCTTCTTCGACGCCTTTCTGGTGGAAACGCGGGGTGGTTTTTTGGGTTCTTCTGGCCCTAGTGCAGGTTCTTTTGGGTGTTTCCGTAATCTGGAGCGGTCGCTTGCCTGAGTTAGCCACTCTG
>Ga0114979_10002276_pt1 | contig 12985 bp, 12 predicted proteins | sample S_140625_EF_Meta_FD_87315 | JGI IMG/M metagenome (GOLD analysis project Ga0114979, IMG submission 87315) | Freshwater microbial communities from Lake Simoncouche, Canada to study carbon cycling - S_140625_EF_MetaG | ecosystem: Environmental > Aquatic > Freshwater > Lake | place: Lake... | reverse complement strand
TGCCACACGAGCCAGCCCGTCAGTCCGAAAGTAGGGCGGCATGATCGTTTCCGGATTCAATCGACGGGCGTCAGCGATGCGCGCGCGCAGCATACTCACCGAAAGGCGTTGCGCGATCCCGGTCAATTCTGGCGCCAGGTTCCCCTGAAAACGCACCTCAGGAAACGGCCCGGAATGGCAGAGCAGGCAAAGCCCGGATTGACGGCTGGCCACAATCTCCCTGCCCCGAACCGCGTCGCCTGGCTGAGTAGTCAGCGGCACGGTCCAATCGACGCTACTCTCGACGCCCTGAACGACAGCCGGATCCGCTTGCGCCAATAGAGGCCAGGTCAGCGCCGCCCAGCAGAGTGCGGCGACGGAGCCAAGCTTCAATCAGACCTCAAACAAGCGTGATTCCGTGCTTTTTCAAGGGTACTGTCCGGTAACGTTTGCCAGTGGCACGATAAAGGGCATTCAGCACGGCTGGAGCCGCGACACAAATCGTCGGCTCGCCGATACCGCCCCACTCAGGACCACCGCCCTGAATAATGATCGTTTCAACTTTTGGCATCTGAGCCAAACGAATCGAGTTGTACGTATCAAAGTTCTTCTGTTCGATACGACCTGCCTTGACCGTACATTCCTGCTCGAAGAGGCCCGACAAACCGTAAACAAAGGATCCCGAAACCTGGCGCTCGATCTGGGCTGGGTTGACGGCATACCCCGGATCAGTCGCCGCAACCATCCGGTGAATCTTCACCTTGTTGCCATCCTTCACCGATAACTCACAGGCGGCGGCCACGAAACTGCCGAAAGCCTTCATCTGCGCGACCCCACGGAAAACGCCAGCCGGGGCGGGCTTGGTCCATCCAATCGCCTCAGCGGCGGCATTGAGTACCGCGAGATTACGGGGGTGATTGCCGAGAAACTGGCGGCGGAATTCGACCGCATCGGTCCCAGCAGCCTCGGCCAATTCGTCCATGAAGCATTCGAAGAAGATTGCGTTCTGATTGACGTTCACACCGCGCCAAAAGCCGGGAGGAATCGGCTGATTCCGCATGGCGTGATCGACCATCAGATTCGGAATCGTATAACCAAATGCGTGCTCGCCCGCGTCGGCAACGCCCTGAAACACCACCGGGTCGCGACCCTTTTGCTGCTCAACGACAGCCGGGCGGACCACTGCAAGAATCGACTGCCCCGACAGGCGCATGTGGATACCCGTTAGCTTTTTGCTCGCATCGAAGGTACCCGTCATCTTGCAGGCCATCACGGGGTGATAACGACCCTGTGTCATGTCCTCTTCGCGAGTCCAGATCAACTTGATGTGGGTCCCCGGAACCTGTTTAGCAATCAGAACGGCCTGACGGGTGTAGTCCTGAAATGCGCCTCGGCGGCCAAACCCACCACCCAAATTGATTTTATGGACGTCGCACTTGTCGGCCGGAATGCCAGCCGCTGCAATCGTTGCAGCCAGTGAAGCTTCGCCATCCTGAGTCGGCACCCAGACGTCACACCGATCAGGAGTCCAGCGAGCAGTCGCGTTCATCGGCTCCATCGTGGCGTGGTTCTGATACGGGTAAAAGAATTGACTTTCGAGCTTGGATGCTGCGGCGGTCATGGCCGCTGCCATATTGCCCGCCTCGTTGCCGACAAAGGCCTGCTGCGCACTGAGGCCTTCCTGCAGATTGAGCGCGATCGACTCACTGGAAACCTTGGCATTCGGGCCCTCGTCCCAATCAATCGTTACCGCGTCCATCGCGGTTTTTGCCTGCCAGAAGGTGTCAGCAACAACAGCCACCCCCGTTTCGCCAACGGCCAGTACATGCCGGACGCCTTTCATTGCGAGTGCCTTCGAGCCGTCGAACGACTTGAGCTTGCCGCCGAAAACCGGACATTCCCGGACGGTGGCATTCAACATCCCAGGGAACTTGAGGTCGACCCCGTAAATCCGCGAGCCATTCACTTTGTCGCGTGTGTCGAGACGACGCATTCGCTTCCCGATCACCTTCCAGACTTTAGGATCTTTCAAAACGATTTCAGTCGGCACCGGCAACTTGGAGGCCGACTCTGCGACCGCGCCGAAACTGACCTTGCGCCCAGTCACTCCGTGCGTAATCACGCTGTTCGCCGCGGTACATTGGTCAGCAGAAACACCCCAGGCATTCGCAGCGGCCTGAACCAGCATCATGCGCGCGGCAGCGCCGCCCTTGCGCACATACTCATTGGACTCGCGGATACCGCGACTGCCGCCAGTCGAGTAACTTCCCCACACCCGTTTACGCCGAAGGCTTTCACCCGGAGTTGGGTATTCAGTCGTGATCTTGGACCAGTCGCATTCGAGTTCCTCGGCAACCAACTGCGCCAAACCGGTCAACGTGCCCTGCCCCATTTCCGAACGTACCACCCGAATCACCACGGTGTCATCGGGTCGGATGACAACCCAGGCACCAATTTCGGGCACAGCCTCAGCCGCAGCCAGGTCCGTCGAAACCAGCAAGGGAATACCAAGGGCGAGTCCACTACCCACCGCGGCAGAGCCTGCGATAAATTGACGACGAGTCACCATGGGAAGACGTGCATTCATGACAGCGACTCCTTTAAGCCTTGGCGGCCATGTGGATGGCAGCGCGGACTTCCTGAAAAGTTCCGCACCGGCAAATGTTGGTTACCGCAGCGTCAATATCAGCATCGGTTGGCTTCGGCTTCTTTCTCAACAAGGCGGTCGTGGCCATGATCATGCCGCTCTGGCAGTACCCACACTGAGGGACTTCATTCTCGACCCAAGCCTTCTGAATCTTGCTGAGCTCGCCCTTCTGTTCAAGGCTCTCAATCGTTTCGACCTTCTGTTTACCCACCGCGCTCACCGGATAAACACAAGAGCGTACCGCCTCGCCGTTAACCAACACCGTGCAAGAACCGCACTGGGCGATTCCGCAACCGTACTTGGTGCCGGTCATGCCGAGTTGTTCGCGGATCACCCACAACAAGGGGGTTGCCGGATCGGCATCGACACTCTGTTTTTTACCGTTAACAGTGAGTTGAATCATTCAAAAACTCCCGAGATTCGAAAAGTAGTGAGCTAAGTCACGCAGTTGTTCGTCGCTCATTCCACGAAGCGTCGAAGACATGATGCTGTCACGCCCCACGGCTTTACCGTCGCGCATCAAAACCATCGTTTGTTGCATGTAGTCCTCGCGTTGTCCGGCAAGACGAGGGACCTGGCTCTGCCCAAGATACGTCGGTAAATGGCAGGTCCCACACAACGCTTGTTTCGCCATGGTCGCCCCAGCGGCGATCCGCGCGTTCGAAGGTGGCGTCGCCGAGGCCTGCGCACTCGACCCAGTCGGCCCATCGAGTTTCAGCCCTGCATACCAGGTAGCCAGTGACGTCAGATCGGCGTCACTCAATTTGTCGAGCATCCCGGTCATGGCGGGTACTTCTCGCAAACCCTCACGAATCATCACCAACTGGTTTTCGATAAAAACCTTCGGTTGACCGGCGAGCGAGGGGATCGCTGGAATGCTCGAAACACCCTGAGCGCCATGGCAGGCCGCGCACAGCGGCTTGACTTGCTCAGCACCCGCGGTCGAACCCGCGGTCGCACCAGCACCCGGGCCCGCCCAGCTCGGCTGGGCGAGGAAAACCGCTAGTGCCAGCACCACTGGCATACGCTTCATGATGACTTAAGGCTTGGCGTAGCTAATGCGATAAATCGCCCCAACCTGTTCGTCGGAGACCAGAAGCGATCCGTCCTTCATCTGATGGAAGAAGGTCGGGCGCCCGAAGAATTCCTGCGTCGCAGGATCCAGGAAACCCGTCATGAAGGGCTCAATTTTGGCGCCCTGACCATCGGCCGCTGAACGAACGGTCACCACGTCGAAGCCGATCTTCGCGGTCCGGTTCCAGGAGCCTTTGCGCGCGACAAATGCAACGTTCTTGTACTCAGCGGGGAACATCGATCCGGTGTAGAACTGAACCCCCATGGCGGCCGCGTGAGGACCCATTAGCGCGACCGGCTTCTCGACGCCAGCGCAGGCATTGTCTTTCTTCACATCCGGGTCAGCGACGTTGCCCTGGTGGCAATGCGGGAAACCAAAGTTGAGGCCCACCTTGGTCATCCGGTTCAGCGTGTCGTTCGGCGTGTCATCGCCCATCCAGTCCCGGCCGTGGTTAGAGAACCAGAGTTCTTTGGTCACGGGATGCCAGTCCAGCCCGTGCGAATTCCGAACCCCGGTAGCGACCACTTCCATGCCAGAACCATCGGGGTTGTAGCGGCGAATGGTCGCGAAGTCGGCGGCTTTGACTTCACAAATGTTGCAAGGCGCGCCAACCGGCATGTAGAGCTTTCCATCGGGACCAAAGCGCAAGTACTTCCAGTTGTGATGTACATGCTCCGCGGGCAACTGAAAAGCCGCGGTCACGTCCACGGGAGCGACATCCGGCTTGGAGGAAATACCATCAAAACGAAGGACCTTGTCCGTGGATGCCACGAAGAGAGTGCCGTCCTTATACGCAACTCCGGAAGGCTGATTGAGCTTGTCAATCACGACTCGACTCGTGCGCTCGTTGCCTTTGTCAGTCACTTCGTAGACGCGACCGATCCCGCGGGTCCCAACGTAAAACTTCCCGTTGTCGCCTTCGGCGATCTCACGCCCACCAGGAATTCCGGTCGCCCAGAGCTCAGCCTTGAAACCCGCTGGAAGCTTGAATTTACCCACAGGGATATCGGCCGCCGGGGTCACCGTCAGCTTGCCCGCCAAGGGGGCCAGGGTTGAATTGGCCTGCTCAGGCGTCATGCCCTGCTTCCAGGCCTGGGCCATTACGGAGCTTGAAATCAGAAGGGAGCCGACCAGGGCGAGCACGCGGGCTGGAACTGTTGGGGCACGATAAAACATTCAAAAATCCTAGGGGTATGAAGTAGAGGCATTTTGAGTGGGTATATTGTCCCGCCTAGACGACGAGGCAGGAGATAGGGGTTTGCCCTTGTTTGTCATGATGTCGCAGCGTCGGCGACCCACATCAGTTACAAAGTTCTGGTTTATTCGATGGAATGGTTAGCCGATCCGCAACTATGGGTGTCGTTTCTGACACTTACCGCCCTTGAGATCATCCTTGGGGTCGACAACCTTGTCTTCATCGCGATCCTTTCGGATCGCTTACCGGTCGAGCAACGCCCGAGTGCGCGTCGGGTGGGGCTGGCCCTCGCTCTGATCAGCCGACTGCTATTACTGTCGATGCTGTTTGTCATCAGCCAACTCACAGCACCGGTCTTCACACTGTTCGGCCAAGACTTCTCGTGGCGAGACCTGATCCTGCTGGGCGGCGGATTGTTTCTGATCTACAAGGCGACCGCCGAAATTCACGAAATGACTGCGGCCCCTGCGGATGCCGATCACGAGGCGTCGCGAAAACAGGCAACCTACCTGGCCGTGGTAAGTCAGATTGCCGTGGTCGACATCATCTTCTCGCTGGACTCCGTCATTACTGCGGTTGGTATGGCCGACAATCTGGGTGTCATGGTTGCCGCGGTTGTCGCCGCGGTGCTTGTCATGCTCCTGGCGTCGACACCCCTGTCCAATTTTGTGTCGCGCCATCCTACCGTCAAGATGCTGGCCTTGGCATTCTTGTTCATGGTTGGCCTGGCCCTGATCGCTGATGGCTGCGGAGTGCATATCCCCAAAGGCTACTTGTATGCGGCCATGGCCTTTTCGACCCTGGTCGAGGCCCTCAATCTGGCGGTGGCGAAACGGCGTCGGTCTACAACCTAGAACGACGCGTCACAGTGCTTACTTGGAGATCCCTTAAGCTCAGCTGAATCCTTTGTAAAACAGCTGACCATGACTCAACGATTAAAAACTTTCCTGGTGATTTTCACCGCCCTCATCGGGCTCGTAGGGGGAACGGCACAAGGGGCGCCAGTTTCCGCCCCCCAAGCGGCAGCGACAGAAAAACCGCTGGTGCTTCTCATCAGTATTGACGGTTTCAAACCGTCGTATCTTTCAAAATCATCGGCGCCGAATCTGTTTGAATTGGCCGGCAGGGGGGTGATGGCTCAGGGCCTCATCTCGGCGTTCCCGTCCGTGACATTTCCCAATCATGTGTCAATCGTGACGGGTCAGACGCCCGATCATCATGGGATTGTGAACAACACGATGACTGACCCAGGGACCCCTCAACGGTTCACACTGGGATCTCGCGAGGCGGTTGAAAACCCGTTCTGGTGGCAAGAATCCAGACCGATCTGGATCACCCTGCGACAGCAGGGTAAAGTGGCATCCACCCTCTTCTGGCCGGGCTCGGAGACCACCATCGACGGTCTCAGGCCAAATGACTGGTTGCGGTACGACCACGATATGCCCCACGAAACGCGGGTCAAGACCTTGGTCGGATGGCTGTCACGCCCCCCAGCCGAGCGCCCTGATTTTGCAACCCTTTATTTTGCTGACGTGGACTCGGCAGGGCATGCAGCTGGCCCTGACAGTCAGGCGGTCCAGGATTCGGTCAAGAAGGTGGATGATTCGATCGGAGAACTTTCCAGGGAATTAAAACGACTTGGCCTGCTGGAGCGAACCACCTGGATCATCGTTTCAGATCATGGAATGGCATCGTCCCCAGTCGAAAAGGTCGTCTCAGCGCAGGGGTTGTTGGCGAATTTCCCAGCGGCGCGATGGGAGTGGCTCGGCGCGCTAGCAGGTGTCCGTCTTAACGGGGCGTCCAGTGCGGGCGTCATGCAAGCCCTATCGACCCTGCCCAATGTCACCTGCTGGCCCAAGGCCGAAATCCCCAAGCGCTATCGATTTGGGACCCATCGACGGATCCCTGAGATTGTGTGTCTAGCCGAGGTCGGCTACAGCCTGACGGACAACCCGGCCCGAAGAGGCCCGCTCGGACAGCACGGTTACGACCCTGAAGATCCGTCCATGCACGGGCTGATGATTGTCGCTGGGCATCGGATTCAATCCGGCAGGCTCGGCCTTGTTAACAACCTCGAGATTTATGGGTTAATGTGCCGATTGCTTGGCATAACGCCCGAGCGCAATGACGGCGCAGACACGTTGCACCAGCAGGTCATCAAAAACTAAATAGATCAGGGGACAAACATGCGCTTTTTGAAGGCCAGCCTTGCTGGCGTGCTTGCATTGGGTTTTCAGGTTTCTGCTCATGCACAGAGCAATTGGTATCCGAGTAAATGGGGTCCCAATGACGAGATCGGTTCCGCCAATTACCTGACACCGGAGCGCGCACTTCAGGCCTCCAAACTGGTCAAGACCGGCAAAACCTATTCGTTAGGCCTCACCGTTAACACCAATACGCCGGCGTTTCCGCCGCGCACCTGTTCGATTTACATCGTTCAACCCGGTCAGGTGGGGTCCTCGAACGGGCTGGGGCACACCCATACGACTTATAACGACGACATCCTGAACTGCTGGACTGGAATCGGCACCCAGCTCGACGGACTGGGGCACATTGGCGTCGGGGAGATGTATTACAACGGCAATAAATGGTCCGATTTCGCCACGATGAATGGCCTGAAGAAGCTGGGCGCTCACAAAGTTCCGCCCATGGTGACCCGCGGAATCATGCTTGACATGGCCGCTTACTACGGCGTCGACGTCGTTAAAGAGGGCACAGCCTACAACCGGACCGAAATCGAAGCGGCCGCCAAACGGCAAGGACTGGAAATTCGCGAGGGAGATGTCGTCATTTTCCATTCTGGCTGGATGAATATTCTGGATACGGACCCCAAACGCTGGGGTTCGGTTGAGCCGGGCCTGGGCCGGGACGGGGCCAGATATCTGGTCTCCAAAGGCGTCGTTGCAGTCGGTGCTGACACATGGGCGGTCGAAGCAATTCCCTTCGAACCGGGCGCGGGGGTTTTTGAAGTCCACCAGATCTTGTTACCGATGAGCGGAACCTACATTCTCGAAAACATCAACACACTTGAATTGGCCAAGGACAAAGCTTACGAATTCATGTTTGTCCTGGGGCAGAACAAATACGAGGGTTCGGTACAGTCAATGATCAACCCGATCGCGATCCGCTAGCCCCCGACCGAAGTCCGACCAGGGTTAAACGACCAGGGTTAAACGACCAGGCGGCGTCTTGTTGGCGCCGCCGAACCAATTTGTTCGTTTTTTTTTGAGGATTTCCCCCCGATCGTCCGTTGAACCGGCCATACTTCCGATAACGTTTAGAATAGCCTTGAGCGGCATTCGCTTTGCGCAGCGCTTTAGTCCACCACTCTGGACATCAACCCCCAAAGAGGACTTGCGATGCCGCCCGATGACGAAGCCCCAGCCCCAAAAAAACCAATGTCGCTGGCCGAGGCCCTCAAAGAGGGGGTCAAAGGTGCCAGCGGCCAGATAACCGATGTTTCTCAGCTCGATGGCCCATCGAAATGCGCCGTCGTTCTGCTGACGGTTGGCGCTGAACTCGGTTCTGAGGTCCTACGACTGCTTTCGCCGTTTGAGGTTCAAAAGCTTTCCTCGCGCATGGCGGTGGTGCGCTCATTATCGCGAGACATCATCGTCGCGGTGCTTCGGGAGTTCAAAGAAACCACCAGCAATAATGCGTCGGTCGCTTTTGATACCGACAATTTTATGGCGTCGATGCTTAACAAGGCATTGGGCGCGGACGGCGCAAGTGATCTGCTTGGCCGTCTCGAGGCCGCGATGGACATGTCGGGCGTGGAAACGCTGAAGCGCCTCGAACCCGATGTCCTTTATGAAGCGATCAAGAACGAGCACCCGCAGATTCTGGCGACGATTTTTGTGTTCCTTGAGCCCGCGCAATCATCGACCTTGTCGAAATTTTTCCCGGACGAACTCCGCAATGAAATTTTGCTGCGAGTCGCGCTCCTCGAAAAGGTTCAGCCCGCTGCCCTGAAAGAGCTGAACGAGACCATGGCCAATATGATGCCGCCGGGTGGCGACGGCCAGCGAGCGAGCGTTGGTGGGGTCGTGCCGACCGCAGAAATTCTGAATATGCTGTCCGGAGGACTGGATCAGGAAGCGCTGTCGACGATTCGCGCCTATGACGCTGATCTGGCCGCGCGGATCATGGAACAGATGTTCACTTTCGAGGATCTGGTCCAACTCGAGGATCGATCGCTGCAGGCCCTTATGCTGGAGGTGCCGCAGGACATGTTGGTCACCGCACTGAAGGGTTCAAGCGCGCGGCTAAGGGACAAACTCTTCAAAAATATGGCGAAACGTGCGGCTGAGACGGTCAAAGAGTCGCTCGATAACCGTGGCCCCGTCAAGATCACCGAAGTCGAAGAGACCCAGAAGGAAATGCTCCGCACTGCACGACAACTCACAGAGGAAGGTCGGATGACCATGGACCGTGGTGGTGGTGGGGGCGACATGATTTAATGCGGGTTAACGCCGCCGGGCAGTTCTTTCGCGAACTTTTTCGCGGACTTGGGCCAGGCCTGATTACCGGCGCCGCAGATGATGACCCCAGCGGAATCGCGACCTATTCGCAAGCGGGGGCACAGTTTAGATTTGGGTTGATCTGGACGCTCGTCTTAGCGACCCCTCTCATGATCAGCATTCAAATGCTGTCCGCCCGTATCGGATGGGTAACCGGACGCGGCCTCGGGGCAAACATCAAGACATTGTTTCCCCGCTGGTTCACGATCAGTCTTGTGAGCCTTTTCGTCGCCGCCAATACAATCAATATTGCAGCTGACATCGCCGCGATGGGCGAAGCCGTGAGGCTATTTTCACCGATCCCAGCCGCCGTTTCCATCTTCGGATTTGGCACCATCTGCGTCGTCGCCCCGGTTTTCTTTTCCTACGAGCGCTCGGTGCGGATTCTCAAGTGGCTAACTCTCGCCTTGTTCGCGTATGTGGCGGTCATTTTGACGGTCAAGGTCCCATGGTGGCAGGTCACGATCGAGTCGCTTCAGCCATGGGCCTTTCTGCAACCCGACACACGTCTGAGTGACTACGCCGCCATGGTCGTTGCGGTGATGGGCACGACGATTAGCCCCCCTATTTGTTTTTCTGGCAGGCATCGCAAGAAGCCGAGGATGACCAGCGCCGGCCGAATGCTGCGAAACGCCACGCAGACCCCCGATACGCTACCAAGCACCTCGGGCGAATCAGGCTCGACACTACTGTCGGCATGGTGTTCTCCAACCTGATTGCGCTTTGCATTGTGATCGCGACAGCCGTCACGTTGAACCTGCAAGGCATCACTGAAATCACGACTTCGGCGCAGGCCGCGCTGGCCCTGCGACCGGTTGCGGGGGATCTGGCATTTGTCGTTTTTGGACTCGGCATCATCGGCACGGGCCTCTTGGCCGTGCCGGTGTTGGCGGGTTCGGCCGCTTACGCCGTCAGCGAGGTGTTTGATTGGAACACGGGCCTCTCACACAAATTCAATGAAGCTCGAGGCTTCTACCTCATCATCATTGCGGCCACGGGTGTTGGCTCGGTTCTTGGGTTCTATGAAATCGATCCAATCAAGATGTTGGTTTGGTCCGCGATCATTAACGGCGTGATTGCCGTGCCAATCATGGTCGCCATGCTCCTGATCGGTCAGTCGGATCGCCTGATGGGACGCCACACCATCACCATGCCGCACCGAGTGTTCGGGTGGCTGGCCACCGTGCTGATGGCGGTGGCCGTCGTTCTGATGTTCATCACCTGATTTAACCGAGCGAGGCGTACCGTTCGAGATGATGGTCCGCGTCGCCCAAGCGCTGACTGATCATCGTCAACCGCCTAAAAGTATGAGAAATCTTCAATTCTTCCGTCATTCCCATCCCGCCATGAAGCTGGACTGACTCCTGACTGATCTGGCGGGCTGAGTCGGCGACTTTGACGAAAGCCATCGAGATCGCTCGCTTGCGTTCATTGGGTTCGGCGCCAGAATCGACTTTAGACGCGGCCAAAATAGACATGGATCGCGCCTGCTCGCAGGCAATCATCATCTCGACCATCCGGTGTTGTAACACCTGAAAGGATGCAATTGGCACACCAAACTGCTTACGAGTCTTGAGGTACTCCAAGGTTGCCTCGTTGGCATATTTCATCGCGCCCACGGCATCTGCACAGAGTAAAGCGGTCGAAAAATCCATCGCTTCTTCGATCCAGGGCAATGCTTCTCCAGGCTTACCCAGGAGCGCATCGCCCGCCAGTGCAACATCCGTGAACACGACATCGGCCGAACGCTGACCATCGACCGTACGGCTTGAATTCAACGCAACTCCGGCCGCTTGGGGATCGACCAGGAAAAGAGTAGGTCCAGAGTCGGTCACAGCGGACACAACCAGGCGATGCGCCGATGGCGCGCCCATCACGATGCACTTTGTGCCGCTCAAGATCCAGCCATCGCCTTGCGGGCTTGCGGTCGTCAATGTGGGGGCGATCTCGTAACGCCGCCCCGGTTCGAAGCTGGCAAATGCGTACCGGTGGGACCCATCCATCAGGCCCGGCAGCAAGGCCGAACATTGCGCTGGTGAGCCCAGCTTTGCGATCAATCGCCCCGCCAAGCCAATATTGTCAATTAAAGGCTCGACGACCAGCGCTTCACCACAGGCCTCCATGGGCGCGATCAGGTCAAGCGCGCCACCGCCAAAACCACCCTCCGATTCAGGCACGCTGATTGAGGTCAGCCCCATCTCGGCCAGTGAATGCCAGAGGCTCTCGCTGAGGCCAGCCGGCGAGTTCAAAATTTCCTTACGTTGCTCAAAACCATAATGACCGGCCAAAAATTTCTGGACCGAGTCTGCAAACTGCTGCTGCTCTTCGCTGTATTCAAAGTTCATGATGGTGTTCTCAGAGTCCGAGACTCATTTTGGCGATGATGTTGCGCTGAATCTCGTTCGAGCCGGCGTAGATACTGGCTTTACGCACGTTGCAATAACGTGGTGCGAGACGCGACATGAAATGATCAATCGAGCCATGATCGACGGCCTTGAACGGCTGCGCCCGAGGACCCACTGCCTGCATCATCAATTCAGTAATGCCCTGCTGAATTTCGGTGCCGCGAATTTTCAAAAGCGAGACATCAGCACCGGGTGGCTGACCCGTTCGCCGCATCTGGTCAAGAAACCGCATCGAAGTGATTTCAAGGGCCTCAAGTTCAATTTCGACCCGAGACAAGCGGTCTCTAAAACGCGGGTCTTCAAGCAGGGGCCGACCGTTTTTGATCTCACGCGTTGCGAGCGCACGCAGCGTGCCGATCTCACGACGAGACGCACTCACATTGCCCGTGCCCATGCGCTCATGACCTAGCAAATATTTTGCAACGGTCCAGCCCTTGTGTTCTTCAAAGATCAAGTTCTGCACTGGGACGACAACATCATCGAAAAAGATTTCATTCACCTCGTGACCACCGTCCATCAGAATCAGCGGACGCACCGTGATCCCGGGGGTATTCATGTCGATGAGCAGGAAGCTGATGCCCTCCTGGCGACGCTCTACGTTTGAGTCGGTACGGACCAGACAAAAAATCCAGTCGCCGTAATGCCCCAACGTCGTCCAGATCTTCTGGCCGGTGACATGGTAGAAGTCCCCTTTGCGATCAGCCCGACATTTGAGGGCAGCCAAATCCGAGCCAGCCCCTGGCTCCGAATAGCCCTGCACCCAAAAATCATCACCCGTTCGAATTCGCGGCAAGAAACGTTCTTTTTGCTCGGCGGTACCAAATCGAAGCAACACTGAGGCACACATGACAGGTCCAAACGGCGGTAGCCCAGGAGCACCCGCCAGACCAAATTCTTCATCGAAAATATAACGTTGGGTGATATCCCAACCAGTACCGCCCCACTCAACGGGCCAGTGCGGCACAGACCAGCCTTTGGCCGCAAGGATCCGGTGCCAACGCAAGTACTCGTCTTTTGAAAGCCCGTGGTAGTTGACGACCTTGTCGCGAATATCGGCTGGCAGGTTGGCACTTAACCATTCACGTACTTCGCCCCGGAAGCTCGATTCTTCGGCGGAATAACTCAAATCCACAGCGGTCTCCTCAATCAGACGGTCTCAATTTT
>Ga0114979_10002275_pt1 | contig 12985 bp, 10 predicted proteins | sample S_140625_EF_Meta_FD_87315 | JGI IMG/M metagenome (GOLD analysis project Ga0114979, IMG submission 87315) | Freshwater microbial communities from Lake Simoncouche, Canada to study carbon cycling - S_140625_EF_MetaG | ecosystem: Environmental > Aquatic > Freshwater > Lake | place: Lake... | reverse complement strand
GAACTGTTACAGATCTTCCAGCCCCAGGCAGCCACAAAATCTGGATGAGTCGCGGAACAAAAGCGCTCGATGCGCAATATGAACCGTTCCAAGATCTGGCCGATGAGTTAATGATCCAAAAGGGATATCGCGAAAATATAGATTTCATCAGTAAGGTTTATAAGAAGACTGGCCATAATGAATCATCGTGGGCGAGTTATTTAGATCAGCCGCTGCGTTTCTGGCTAAAGGGCTAGATTTTCACCTTAACAATGGGAGAGAGTTGCACCTTCTTCTTAGCATCGACGGTTGCAGCTATAACTTCGACAGTGCTTCCCTTTTTAAAATCTTCTGGGTGTAGATAAACGCGATAGAGACCACCCTTTGTCTGATCAGTTGCAAATGTACGTCGATCAGCGGTCCCTAGCGTTCTCCATTTACCACCTTTAACTCTTACGCTAAAGGTGACTTCGGTGTAATTAGCGCCTGTTACTTGGGCTGAAACTTCTCTCCACCCAGAAGGTAGCGTTGTGCTTATCACTTTAGGGCTAGAAATTTTTAGAGCACCTGCGTTGGCGACCGGAGTCTTTGCCTTCACCGCACAGTAATTACGTTGCGGTATTACAAGTGATATCTGGCTATCGCTAGAAATAGTGCAACTGCCAGATAAGACTTCCCACTCGCCCTTAAGGGATCCAACTTTAAATTGCGCCGATGAGGCGGTATCTGTGCCGTTTAAGGCGACAAGGTACTCAACTCCATTTAGATATCGGGAGACAACAAAGAGGCCGTTCTTTGCATAACGAACCTGCTGGGTGCCGCTTCTCAATCCAGGATTTGCTGTGATCACCTTCTGCAATTCACTAATTTGCTCTTCTAACGGATTGCGGACATCAAAAGCACTCGCACTCTTTATGGAATTTGATCCGATGCGCACCTCATTTTGCCAATCAACTACTTGAGTCGCAAACATATCTTGGCGAGCTTTCTTATCTCCCCCGGTACCAGTCATTCCCTTTTCATCTCCGTAGTAAAGAACTGGTCCGCCACGAAGGAGAAATAGCGCAGCGTTGGCGAGTTTGGCGCGCTCAAGCAAGGTTTGACTTTCGCCAACTGCAACAGCGTTACTTAAGAAGTATCCGATGCGTCCCATATCGTGGTTTCCGAGAAAAGTTGCAAGGCCATAAGCGCTTGTCGACGACGTCGTGTAAAGATCATCTCGGTTAAATAGCTCGGCTAAAGCTTCTGCAGATACCCCAAATTGTACAAAACTCTTTACCTGCTTCTGAAAGTCAAAGTCTAAAACGCTTGGTACTTCACCGCCTGCAACATATGTGGATAGTGAGGCAGAATCGCTATCGGCAGCTTCACCAAATATTGGAAAATCACTCTTACCCGCCTTAATTGCCGCGGCTTGAATCTTCGGAATAAAGGCTTTCCAGAACTCTGGATTTACGTGTTTAAAGGTATCAATTCTCATTCCATCAATATCAAACTTTGTAATCCAGTTAGACCAGACATCAATCCAACCGCTAATTACTTTAGGGTTCTCGGTCTCCAGATCATCTAAGCCATAGAAATCACCATCTAAAACTGAATTTCCAATTCTCGGATTACTTCCAAGATTATGGTAATTGCTAATTAAATTTAGCCAATCTGGTTTCTTGATATTTGCTTCGGCGGCGCTTACTTGTGGCCTTCCACTGTTGTCGTAGTAAATAACGTCTGCAGTGTGATTTACCACGACATCAATGATCACCTTCATATTCAATTTATGAGCTTGTGTAACCAACTCTTTAAAATCTGCCTCGCTACCCAGGTGTGGATCTACAGTTGTAAAGTCCACGCCCCAATAGCCGTGATAAGCAGATGAATTTCCTTGCACCGATTTTTGAACTACTGGTGGTGTGATCCATAAAGATGTGAAGCCCATAGATTTGATGTATTCCAACCGCTTGGTAATTCCTTTAAAGTCACCACCATGCCACCAACCAATATCTTCTGGCACATATCCGCTTACTGACATTGATTTATCAGTGCCGCCATAATCATTACTTGTATCGCCATTTTCAAAGCGGTCGGTCATAATGAAATAGACAGATTCATCGCTCTGTGGTCCGCGGATTACCGGCTTTATAAAATCAGATTTAACTTCTGCATATGAGTTTGAAACAGTTGCCAAGGCTAGAGAGATTGTTATGGCGGTGAAGAGACTTACTTTTTTCAACTCAACCCTTCGTTGCGCCTGCAGTTAAGCCGCCGATAATAAAGCGTTGCATTGATAAGAAGATTGCTACCAGCGGAATTGAAGCGATAATTGATCCTGCGGCAAATGGTCCCCAAGTCTGGGTAAATTGACCGCCTACAAATTGCTGAAGGCCTACCGCCACTGTTCGCCTCTCCACATCCTGCAAAAATAGCGAGGCAAGTACGAATTCATTAAAGGTTCCGATAAATGAAAGTACGGCAATCACCGCTAATACCGGGGCTGCAAGTGGCAGAAAGATCAACCAGAAGACTTGTGGCACTGATGCGCCGTCCAGGCGAGCTGATTCATCTAGCTCAAGAGGAATCGAGTCAAGGAATCCCTTAAGGAGCCAAACGTTTACTCCAAGTGATCCACCGATATAAATCAAATAAAGTCCCCAAATACTGCCTAGCCCAAAGGTGGGAGTAATTAAGAAGACTTGTTCCATCATTACATAGATCGCAGTGAGCGAAAGAAAGCTTGGGAAGACTTGGATCAAGAGCAGAGCTTTGAGGCCAACCTTTCTCCCTTTAAATCTCAAACGGCTGAAGGCAAAGGCAGCCGCGGCACCGATCGCTACCGACGTAGCTGCAGTTGCTGTTGCAATAATCAAAGAATTCTTCATCCAGGCCCAGTAAGGAACTCTCGGGTCTGTAAACAAGAGTATGTAGTTATCTAATGAAAACTTAACTGGTAGTAAAGAGTTAGAAGAGATTCCACCCGTTGGATCAAATGAGGTGATGATTACAACGTAAATTGGAAAAGCAGTGAAAAGCACTAAAGTTATCGCAAGAGCGTGTTTCCAAATATTATTGGTGCCTATTTTTTTACTCATAGCGTTTCCATTATCTTCGACTTTTTCAAGGTATACATTGACATAGTTCCGACAATTACAAACATCACCATTGAGATCGCACTGGATAAACCAAGATCTTGGATATTGGAGCCAAAGGCAGTTTTGTAGGCATAGGAAATCAAAATATCGGTAGCACCAGCAACTTCTCCGTCAATTGCATTTGTCGGTCCACCTCCGGTTAACAAATAAATAATATTGAAGTTATTAAAATTGAAGGCAAAACTGGCGATCAATAGTGGGCCAAGAATCTGCAAAAGCAGTGGTAATTTAATAGTGTAGAAAACCTGCTTTTCTGATGCGCCATCAATTGAGGCTGCTTCTTCGATTTCGGCCGGAATAGATTGCAAAGCTCCGCTTCCGATTAAATACATATAAGGGAAGCCCAACCAGAGGTTTACCAGAATCACTGCAAACCTGGCCAACCAAGGGGTATCGAACCAAGCAATATCCAATCCCAACAACGTATTTATTGCTCCATACTCTTGATTAAATAGCCCTCGCCAAATAAGAATGCTCATAAAACTTGGGATTGCATAAGGCAGGATTAAGAAGCCGCGGTAGAACCTACGGAATCTAATAGGAGTTTCTAGCGCTAGCGCTAGCGCCATTCCGACAGCAAATGTGGTGCCCACTGAAAGAAAAGCGAAGGCGATAGTCCAAATAAAGACCTTAATAAATGGATCACGCAATTTCTCATCAAGAAAGAGAGATTTAAAGTTATCGAAGCCAGAGTAAGCGCGCCAACCCGGATCCAAACGCGTCGTGGGATCATCCTTGACAGCGAAGTTTCCGTTGCCATTATCGATGTAGGTAATTCCGAGTTCAGTATTTTCTAGTTGATCTGTGACAGGGTCATAGACAATGCTTTGAATAAGTCGCGCTGCCACATCAGAACCTTGTGGCGCTGCGTAAGAACCATCTCCAAGTGGAAAACGAAGTGTAGTGATAGTTGCATCTTCATTGGCAAATTCTTCATCAGTCAGAGTTGTGATTCCGTTGGCACCGGTTATATATCCTGAGATATCTCGAGAAATTTCTGACTCGGCTGCTGGCCGTACTGCACTTTCATCTGCGTATAAGAGTTCTTTGGTTACTTGATTCTCTAAAATTCCTGCGTACTTTCCGTTGCTGGTCTTGCCGAGGAAGAGGTCATAGGCCGTACCTTCGGCGTCCGAGACGATGCCGTTATTAATGATTTCTCTGAGCGCTGCCTCTTTGCCTATTTCATTACCAGTTTTAAAATTGTAGGTAGACATCAAAATTGTGTAACCAGTCGGGGTAATGACAAAGATTGAGAAAAATATTAGGCCGATGGAGAGAAATTTTAGGGGGATCGCACCCTTGGTAATAAAAGAGTAATTTAAGAAAATAAGTGCGGCGGTAACAACGCCAGCAATAATAAAGGAGCTCTTATTAATAGCCGCGGAGATAAGCCAAATCAAGGCTGCATCTGCCCCACCCAAGAAACCATACTTTAGGAAGAGGGCGAGCGGACCACGTAATCCGACAAGCTTATAAAACATTTCTCTCCTTGATCAAATTACTTAATTGGTTTCATCAAATAGTAAAGGTGGGAGATGTACGAGAATTTCGTACATCTCCCACCTTACTTACTACTTATTTATATGTCTATCGCTTAGCTCTTAGCAAAGTTAGCAAAGTTCTTAGCAAGAACTGCTGCGCCCTTATCCAGAGTGGTATCGACATCTTTACCTGCAAAGATATCTTTTAGAGCGTCATCTGATACTGAGTACCAGTTTGCTCCACCAGTGCTGTCATCAAGTGCTGCAAGCTGCTTAACTGAGTTTGCTGCTGCTGCACCAACACCGGCTGCAGTAGCATCTTTAGTCTTTGCCGCTGCTGAAATGTGAGCAAGTGGACGTTGATCTTTCTGTGCCTCATTGAGCGCAAGCTGACCAGCTTCGGATGCAAAGAACTTGAAGAGAAGTTGGTTTGCACCAGACTTAACTCCGTGCGCTGTTGCATATGAAGTTAGGTAAGCAGCTGAATAACCTGCCCACTGATTTCCAAATTTTCCAGCTGTTGTTGACGGCAATGAGCCCCAACCGTACTTAACTGAAGTTGCAGCAACTCCTGCCATGTTCCAAGCACCAACTAGCGCTACAGGAACTTTGCCGGCTTTGAATGCAGTGTCGCATCCATCGTATGAGAAGAAGCCATTTGTCTTGCCATCAGCACCGATTAGGTACTTCTTAACATTTGCCTTAAATGTTGCAGAGTTGAAGACGACATTTGAGAAATCTGCTTGGCCATTCTTGTAACCCCAAGCACCGCCACCAAGAGCTGTAAGCACTGGCTGTGCACCCCAAGTACCGTTAAATGAACAGATACCGTTTGTCAGTGTCGCCTTATTCTTGATGTAGTAATCGTAGATATCACCAATTGTCTTTGGTGCAGTTGGGAACATTGCAGTGTTGTAGATCATGCCTGTTGTATCAACATCTGTTGGGATACCGAAAATACGGCCCTTAACAGTCATCGCTCCCCAAGCAGCTGGAGCAAATTGTGATCTAGTTCCAGATGGAACTACAAGTGACTGGATTTTTCCAGATTTAGCTCCGGAAATTGCAAGCGCACCGTCGCGAAGAATGATGTCTGGGCCAGTTGCAGCAGTTGCCTTATCCCAAGCAGCACCGAGTGCGTCATAAGAAGCATATGCTTTAACGTCAACCGTGTAACCAGGAACAGCTTTTTCCATATCCTTTACGATCTTGACAAGTGCTGGACCACGAGTGTCATCAGCCCAGATTATGATCGACTTCTTTGCAGCAAATGCAGATGGAACTGCAAGCGCTGATACTGCGAGAGCTGCAGCGGCGATTACGCCGACAACACCAATACGCTTTTTATTCATATTTCCTCCAAATATGTATGAGAACCCACGAGGGTATGGATCTCTAGTGGCGCTATTCCATAACATTTGAGGGCCAAGATCAAACTAAAACCCTTTTGAATAAGGATTTAGCCAGCCAGTTATAGAATTGTTATAAACCCTACGCGTTGCAAAGGCGCTTTCATGAACCAGCAGGATCACCCTTTGGGGGGTAAGAAATGCCTGGGTTAGGTGTGCAACATGCCTACTGAGTCATCCCAGCCATCGACTTGTTCAGGTTTACGTGGGCCTTTACCAACATAGCGCGCAGATGGGCGTATCAAACGACCGGTGCGCTTCTCCTCCAAAATATGTGCCGACCAACCAGCGGTGCGGGCTGCGGTAAACATTGAGGTAAATAACGGTGCAGGAACTTGTGCAAAGTCCAAAATAATTGCCGCCCAGAATTCAACATTTGTTTCTAGAACACGATCTGGTTGGCGTTCGCGAAGTTCTTTAAGCGCTGCTTGTTCTAAAGCTTCAGCAACGGCATAACGCGGTGCATTAAGTTCTTTTGCAGTGCGACGAAGTGTGCGCGCACGTGGATCTTCAGCACGATAAACACGGTGACCAAAACCCATAAGACGTTCTTTGCGATCTAGCAAACCTTTTACATAAGCGGTGGCATCGCCAGTTTTTTCGACTTCTTCAATCATATGCAAGACGCGAGATGGCGCACCACCGTGAAGTGGACCTGACATCGCACCGATTGCACCAGAGATCGCGGCACATACATCTGCACCAGTTGATGCGATTACACGACCGGTAAATGTTGATGCATTCATTCCGTGTTCTGCCGCAGATACAAAGTAAGCATCGATTGCGCGCACGTGAAGTGGATCTGGTTCACCGCGCCAACGGATCATCATTCTCTCAACAACGGTATGAGCTTTATCAATTTCAGAATCTGGTACCACTGGCGCGACTATGCCGCGCGCGGCTTGTGCTAAATAAGAGAGCACCATTACAGATGTCTGGGCCAAATTATCGCGTGCTTCTTCATCAGAAATATCTAATAATGGTTTAAATCCCCGAGCCGGCGCCAACATCGCAATCGCAGATTGCACATCTACGCGCACATCACCTGAGTGCACTGGAAGTGGAAATGACTTGGCATTTGGTAAACCAGGATTAAATTGATCGTCAACGAGCAAACCCCACACGTTGCCGAAGGTAACGCGACCGACCAAATCATCGATATCTACTCCGCGATAGCGGAGCGCACTTCCTTCTTTATCTGGTTCTGCAATTTGTGATTCGAAGGCGATAACGCCTTCCAGGCCGGGTTTGAAATCATCTGACATGGTGCAAGTCTGCACCTTTCGAGAGGCGCTGACCACCACTTTGGGTTGAAGATGACGCGGGCTGGAAAGTGAGGTTCGATACATCTATGAGCGAAATCGATCGAGATGCCATCCGTGCCATGCGCCGTTCTTATGGCGAGGTTGGGTTAGAGAATTTACCTACCGATCCCTTTGCCGCTTTCGCTAACTGGTTGAAAGCGGCCGCCGAAAATTCCATTATAGTCGAGGCAAATGCCATGATTCTTTCGACTTTGGGCGATAACGAACATATTTCAACGCGAACTGTTTTATTGAAAGATATTTCGCAAGGTGGTTTTACCTTCTTTACAAATTACTCATCGCGTAAAGCTCAAGCGATCGAGTTAAATTCGCAAGTCACACTTTTATTTCCTTGGTTTGCTATGGAACGTCAAGTCTCAATTAGTGGATTTGCAGAGAAAATTAACGAGAGCGAATCTTTAGAATATTTTGCATCTCGGCCTTGGGCTAGCCAAATTGGCGCTTGGGCGAGCGCGCAATCAGCGCCGCTTTCTTCGCGTGAAGAGTTGGAGCAGAGATTTGCTGGCGCATCTGAGAAATGGCCGGAGGGAAGTTCGGTACCGAAGCCGCCACACTGGGGTGGTTATCGCGTAACGCCAATCAGTATTGAATTTTGGCAGGGCAGATATTCACGGCTCCACGATCGCCTGCGCTATGAGCGGGCTAACAGCAACGCGGAGTGGGAGATCACTCGCTACTACCCTTAGTCTTAGCCCATGAGCTCTGATATCAAGATTCCAGATAATTTAAAACCACGAGATGGCCGATTCGGTTGTGGTCCATCAAAGATACGTCCCGAAGCGTTAGCAGCGCTTGCCGCATCTGGTTCTTCAATTCTCGGAACATCACATCGCCAAAAGCCAGTTAAGAATGTTGTGCACCGCGTGCGCGAAGGGCTTAACTCACTCTTTACTCTGCCCGAAGGTTATGAAGTTGTCCTCGGTAATGGTGGATCTACCGCGTTTTGGGATGTTGCAACTTTTGGTTTAATCGAAAATAAGTCACAGCACTTAGTCTTCGGTGAATTTTCCTCAAAGTTTGCCTCTGCGGCAAAAGAAGCGCCTTTCTTAGGCGATCCAACGGTTATTAAGGCCGAGCCTGGTTCGCACCCACAAGCATCAGCTGAAGCCGGCGTCGATGCTTACGCGCTCACACATAATGAAACTTCAACTGGTGTAGCGATGACAATCAAGCGTCCTGCCGGAACCGATGGCGCACTCATCCTGGTTGATGCAACTAGCGCGGCCGGTGGCTTAGATGTAGATGCTAAAGAATTTGATACTTACTACTTTGCTCCACAGAAATCTTTTGCATCCGATGGCGGTATCTGGCTGGCTTTAATGAGCCCAGCTGCAATCGCGCGTGCTGAAAAGATTAAAGCTAGCGGTCGTTGGGTTCCAGCTTTCTTCGATCTTGGTATCGCAATCGAAAATTCACGACTTGATCAGACCTACAACACTCCCGCCTTGATAACTTTGATGTTGCTGGCCGACCAAATTGAATGGATGAATTCAAATGGCGGGCTTAAGTTTGCAGCAGGACGAAGTGCGGAATCCGCAGCGAAGTTGTATTCGTGGGCAGAGAAGACCTCTTACACAACCCCATTTGTAACCGACCCAGCGATGCGATCAAAAGTGGTCGGCACAATTAACTTTGATGAAGCAATTGATGCCACAGCAGTTGCTGCAGCGCTGCGAGCAAATGGCATCGTAGATACCGAGCCATATCGCAAGTTAGGCAAGAACCAACTTCGCGTCGGAATGTTTCCTGCTGTTGATCCAAGTGATATCGATGCGCTGACCGCATCTATCGACTTTGTCGTAGCAGCCCTGTAAAAATCGATGCCCAAAACTTTTCAACGCAACGGACAGTTCTGGCTGCTCGCTCTGCAGGTCGCCACTGTAAATTTCTTTACCGGTGGATTTGGGCCATCACAGGCGTTATTACGTGAGGATCAGGGAACTTCGCTGGGTATTGCGGGGCTTCACGGAACTGCAATGGGGGTCGCTGCAATATTTGCTGGCGGATTTAACTCAAAGTTAGTTCATCGGTATGGACGCTCTAATACAACTTGGATTGGCTTAACGGTATTTTCACTGGGAATCGCCTTCTTTGTCTTCGCTCCCCCAGTGCAATTAACTCTCTTGGCCACTTTAATTGCCGGCTTTGGAATCTCGGTGGTAATTAATAATGTTAATACCGCTGGATCCCATGCCTTTGCTGAGAATTCACACACCGCAGTTGCGCAGATAAATGCAATTGCTATCGCAGGATTTGTTACTGGTAATTTCATTATCGGAACCACAGCAAATATTGTTCGCGAGCAATGGCGATTTGGGTTACTTATAACAATTCCATTTATTTTGATCTTATTTATCAAGGGGCGAAAGTTCGAACCTGATTCACATATTCCAGATGAAGCCGGTCCACAACGCGGAAAACTATCTAAAGGCTTCTGGTTCTCTTTTATTGGATTCTTTCTCTCCATTTGCGCTGAGTTCGCGACATCGTTCTGGTCAGCTTCGCTAATAAGTAATCGCACCGATGCCAGCGCTGCAATTTCCACTCTTGCAGTAATCGCCTTTGGCACCGGAGTTGGTACGGGACGTTGGTATGCCGGACGTTTGTTAAAACGTTTCCACTCCGATGAGCAGTTAAAGATGGCGCTGATTTTGCAATTTATCTCCTTTTGGCTCTTCTGGTCATCTCACAATTTGGTTTTATGTCTGATTACGCTATTTATGGTTGGACTAGGTATTGCAGTGCAATTCCCGCTCTTTACTCTGCGTATGGTGGCATTTAGCCAAGGTCGTCCTGATTTAGCAATCGGTAAGAGTTCTATCGCTGCGGGTATTGCAATCGCCAGCTCACCACTTTTGCTGGGCATCTTGGGAGATAACTTTGGAATATCACGCGCTTACATAATGGTGCCAGTTGTGATTGCGCTCTGTTTTACGATGGTTTTGCTATCGCCATCCAAACACCTCGGCGTGAATAAGAATTAAATGGATTACCGCACTCGCCGTTTAATTACCGTTTTAACGCTGATCGGCTTGTTAGCGCTGATCATCATAGGCGGCAGGTAAAACCCCTTCGACGGTAATGTCGTGTGGCAAATTTACCTTGTTACGAAAGACCGCCCAGATAGTTAAACAAGCACCGAGTGAGATAAGTCCGCATAAAGCTATGGTCTGGCGGACTCCAATTACTTCAACTAACCAACCGATCAACGGTGAACCAAATGGCGTACCGCCCATAAAGATAAGTAAGTAAATGCCAGAAACCCGCCCACGGATTGCTGGGTCAGAATTTACTTGAATCAAAGAATTAGCGGTGATCAACATTGTTAACGCGCTTAACCCACAAAGCGGTAGCCAGAGTGAGTACCAAGTGTAGGTCGGTGCGATAGAGAGCAAGGTAATTGCTAGCGAGAATACGACTCCGCCTTTAATCACAAATATAGTTCGCCTAAATCTTTCTAGCCGTGCAGATATGAGGGCACCGGTCAACGAACCGATTGCGACATAGGTTCCTAATAAGCCATAAGAAGCCGGTCCTTTGCCAAATTCTTTAGTTGCCATTAGCGCATTAAAGATCTGCATATTTAAACCAAAGGTGGCAACAAAAAAGACTACTAGCATCACAACATATAAATCCGGGCGAGCCAGGGCGTAATCCAAGCCTTCACGCACCGTGCCTTGAGTAACTTTCTTCTCTTGGATAAAAAAATCAGATTCGCGCATCCGCAATAGCGCCAAAATTACAACGAGGTAGGTAAAGGCATTGATTAGAAATGAAGGGCCAGTATCAAAGCGTGCGATAAGAAATCCCGATAGCGCTGGTCCGACTAGACGACCAGCGTTGAAATTGGCTGAGTTCAGGCTGACCGCATTTGCAATATCGGAATGGCCCACAATTTCTGAGGTAAAAGATTGGCGAATTGGTGCATCAATTGCCGATGATATTCCGAGAGTCGCGGCGAAGAAAAATACATGCCAAACCTGCACATTACCTGCCAGAACCAAAAATCCAAGCCCAAGAGATGAGAGGGCGCCGATTAAGTTAGTAAAAATTAATAGCTTTCTTTTATTTACACGATCAGCGAGTGCCCCACCCTGGAGCGAAAATAAGAGAACTGGTGCAAATTGAACTGCGGTTACCAAACCAAGATAGATACCACTGTTATCGGTGAGTTGAAGTATCAACCAATCTTGGGCAACGCGTTGGGCCCAAGTGCCAATGTTAGATGCAGCGTTTGCGGGAAAGAGAATTCGGTAATTGCGATGGCGGAAGGAGCGCCAGTTACCATCTGCCTTTACCGCCATTGCGAGTATGCTTCCTTTGTGGATTTGAACAATAATTCTGAAATAAAGTCTGTCGTAACTCTAATCTCTTTTGGTACCGCCGCATGGGTTATTGCAGGAATTGTTTTGGCGATTACCGGCGCTGAAGCGAAAGTGATCTGGACTTGCGTAGCAGGAGCAGCGCTAGGTGCTTGGGGAATTCGTTACTCAAAGCGCCGCGCAGCGCGCAGTGGAATATAAGTAAAGTATTTAAGCTTCGAGTTGGCCGGCAATACCGCGCAGCACTCGTCCCAAACGTTCTGCTTCGGCTCCTGATGGATGGCGACCATGGCGCAGGCCATTTCCGACCTTATCTAGAATTTTAATTGTATCTTCGATCATCGCCGCTAAATCATCGCTATTAACGCGTGAGTTTTCTGCAAGTGATACTGGCGCATCAATGATATGTACCGACATTGCCTGTGGGCCTTTGCGGCTATCAATGATGCTAAATTCAATCTTTGTTCCAGGTTTAACTGTTGCTACACCTTCTGGAAGTGATGTCGCTGCAAGATAAACATCTTCGCCCTCATCATTTGAGATAAATCCAAAACCTTTTTCGAGGCTAAACCATTTAACGCGACCTGAAGGCATGGGGTGCTCCTTATAAGAATTTCGGTACTCGTGTAGCCGCTGGGGTGCGGGCAGAGGTCAAGTTTATCGCAAGCAGAGGACGGCGTGAACCCGAATAAAATCTAGTTGTTGAGCGTAGCTTCGGAGTGCGCGCCGCAGCCGTGATCGACAGAGACAACGCGCGCATCATCGGGTGCGATCGCATTGGCGCAAACGCCGAAGGATGCGCGAAGTGAGCCCGCGATTGGAATAAAGAATCCGCAAGATGCGCAAGGCTTTGGCGCGTTCTGTGCCAGCGGCGTATTTGGCCCACGATCACCGGTGTACCAACGCTTGCTTGCTTGATCGCGACCTTCGATAGAAAGTACCCGCGGACGCATTAAACCAAGATCAAAGACCTCGGTTGCATCTAAGCCTTCATCTTGAGTCAACGCGTTAACGCCTGGCACCAAACGAGTGTCATCTAAAACACTTGGCACAATAATTCCAGGTTGAATATCTTCTGGCTGAATACGATCTTTATATTCAATCCAATCTGGCGCAAGAAGTGAATCTGGGCCAGGAAGAACTACAACATCACAAACAGTTGGTTCTGTTGTTGCATCGACCTTTGCGACAGTGACGCACCAGCGCCAACCTTTATAACCCTGAATATCTGCATCAAATAAATAACTGGCGACACGATTTTCATCTTCGAATTCGACAGAGATGAAAGCACCGACCTGCGAAGGCTTTTCAGCCCCCGCAAGT
>Ga0114979_10002273_pt1 | contig 12998 bp, 13 predicted proteins | sample S_140625_EF_Meta_FD_87315 | JGI IMG/M metagenome (GOLD analysis project Ga0114979, IMG submission 87315) | Freshwater microbial communities from Lake Simoncouche, Canada to study carbon cycling - S_140625_EF_MetaG | ecosystem: Environmental > Aquatic > Freshwater > Lake | place: Lake... | reverse complement strand
CGGCAGCCGGGGCATGGCGTCGATGAAATCGATCGATCGCGGACACTTGAGCTTGGCCAGATTCTGCTGGCAAAACGCGATCAGTTCCTGTGCGAGCGCGTCATCGGCCACCACGCCGGGCATCGGCTGGATGACCGCCTTGACCTCCTCGCCGAGATCGACGTTCGGCACGCCGAATACCGCGGCATCGGCCACCTTGGGATGCGTGATCAACAGGTTCTCGCATTCCTGCGGATAGATGTTCACGCCACCCGAGATGATCATGAACGTCGAGCGATCGGTGAGATAGAGAAAGCCGTCATCGTCGACGTAACCCACGTCGCCCACGGTGCTCATCGTACCGTCGGCCGAGCGTGTCTCGGCGGTGCGCTCGGGGTCATTGAAGTAGACGAAAGGCGATCCGCTCTTGAACCAGATCTCGCCGGGCGTGCCCTTGGGCGAAGGCTGCATGTTGTCGTCAAGAATGTGCAGATCGCCCAGCAGCACCCGACCGACGCTGCCCCGATGCGCCAGCCACTCGGTGCTGTCGCAGGCGGTAAAGCCAAGTCCCTCGGTGGCGCCGTAGTACTCGTGAATGATCGGCCCCCACCATTCGATCATCTGCTCCTTTACCTGGGCGGGGCAGGGCGCCGCCGCATGGACCGCGATCTCGAGCGAGGACAGATCGAAAGCCTCGCGGGTGGCCTGCGGCAGCTTGAGCATCCGGCTGAACATTGTCGGCACCAGCTGCGAATGGCTGACCTTGTATTTCGGGATCAGGGACAGGTACTGCTCGGGGTCGAAGTGCTCCATGATGATCACGGTCCCGCCATTGCGGATCGTGAGCGACACCGCCGCCTGCGGCGCGGAGTGATAGAGCGGCGCCGGTGACAGATAGATCATGTCCGGTCGATAACGCCACAGCTTCGTCAGGAAATCGAAGAGCGGCAGCGGTTGCGAGGGGGGCGATTCGGGCAGAGGTCTGACGATGCCTTTTGGCCGGCCGGTGGTGCCCGAGGAATAGAGCATCGGCGTGCCGAGCCATTCATCGGCAATCGGTGTGGCCGGGAATTCAGCCAGGGCGGCCGCGTAATCACCGACCAGGCAGTCGCCGATACGCGCCGGCAGTCCGGCACCCGCGCCACCCACCACCAGACAGCGCTTGATGCGAGGCGCTTGCGCAATCGCTTTCAGAGCGACCTCCGCCTTGCCGATCGAGGTGATCAGCACCTGCGACTCGCTGTTGTTCAGGATGTAGGCCAGCTCGTCTGCGGTCAGAAACGAATTGATGCAGGTGCAGTAAAGCCCCGAGCGCTCGCCGGCACCACAGGCCTCGAGGTAGCGGGCGTTGTTCTCCATGAACACCGAGTAGTGGTCGAGCCGCTTGAGGCCCTCACCGCGCAGCAGATGGGCAAGTCGATTGGTGCGGGCGTCGTACTCGGCGTAGGACACCGATTCGCCGCTCGACGCCATGATGAAGGCGGGGCGGTCAGGGTTGAGTTGAGCGTAGTGGCCGGCGTACATGGGGTCTCCTCAGCTTCGTTTGCGGCGAATTTAACACGGGCGAATCGCGGTTTGCGCCAGCCGCGAGCGCGCTTCGTGGCATCGACCATTGCGGCGGTGTGCGCGCCCAGTCGCGCAGAAATGAGAGAAAGCGTCTGACGCGCTCGGGCAGCCTCTGGCGACTTGAATAGATCACGAAGATGTCGTGAGCATCGGGCTCGAAATCGGGCAGTACTGCCACCAGCTGACCTTGTTCCAGGTGCTGCGACACCATGTAGTAGGGATGCACGCTGATGCCCTGGCCATTGAGGGCGGCATGCATCAGGGCTTCGCCGAAGTCCGAGGCGATCGAGCCACGAACCCGGATCGACGCCGGGCCGTCGGGACCCGTGAATCGCCAGATCGAGGTGGGCGCCTTGATCAGATGGACCAGGCAGTTGTGGTCGGCAAGATCGGTGAGCCGGGTCGGCGTGCCATGGGCCTTCAGGTAGCCGGGCGAGGCGACCATGAGCTGCGGCGCCTTGGCCAGATGCTGTGCGATGTAACTGGCGTCGTTCATGCTGGCCACGATTCGCAGCGACAGGTCCAGGCCCTGGGCGACCAGGTTGGCATCCCCCACATCGAGCGAGAGCATCACCTGGATATCCGGATGCTGCGCGGTGAACTGCGCAATCAGCGGCACCAGATGGTGAGCCCCGAACGCCGGCGGTGTGCCGATCCGCACGATGCCGCGCGGCGTGCGGATCGATTCGAGCACATCGGTTTCGATCGCGTCATAGCGCTCGAGCAGCAGTTGCCCGTTGTCGAGTGCGGTCAGACCGGCTTCGGTCAGGCCGACCTGCTTGGTGGTCCGATTCAGAAGGCGCGCGCCGAGCAGGTCTTCAAGACGCGCGACATGTTTCGTGACCGAGGCACGCGACATGCCAAGGTGGCGGGCGGCGCTGCTGAAGCTGCCGGTGCGGGCGACCTCGATGAACACCTGGATGCAACGCAGTCGGTCGATGACGGTCTCCGATAATTTCCAAATCAGAAACAATGAGTTTCGAGGTGATTCTAACGCCGGGCGGCCACGCCTCCCTACAATGCGCGGACGCTTCGCTTCCGTGGAATTCCCGTCATGGCCATCGAGTCAGCACCACCGTCGGTCTACGAAACCCTCACGCAGCTCACCAACCGCTTCTTCTGGTGTCTTGATGAGTTCCGCTATGACGAACTGGTCGCGCTGATGCATCGGGACGCGACCTGGCACCGGCAGGGCAAGGTGCTGAGCGGTCGGGCGCAGATCCTGGCAGCCCTGGCCGAGCGGCCCCGCACCCAGCGCATCCGACATGTCGTGACCAACGGTTTCATTGATCGCATCGAGGGCGACACCGCCCACTACATCGCCTACATGATCGGCTACCGGGCCGACGAAGGCATCGCAAAGCCGGCGCCGCAGACCATCGACGGGCCCCTGCGAATGCTGCTGATCAGGAGCCGCTTCGAGCGCCGGGATGGCCGCTGGCTGTTTGCCGAACAGATTGCGGCGCCCGAGTTCGAATTTCGGGCTGCGGCTCGCTGAGGATCAAGAGATGAAGCTGATCAGTTTCAAGGGTGAGGGCACGCGCGTCAGTGTGGGTGCGGTGGTGGGTGATTCGGTGCGGGTGATCGACGATCTCATTGCCGCTCTGCCCTTGTCGCATCAGGCGCAAGAGGCCTTGTCCATCAGAGGCATTGCCCGCTGCGAGCCGTCGATGCTGCGGCTGCTGTTTGCAGGCCGCTCGGGTCTCGAGGCAGTTGGCAGACACCTCGACTCGTCGAGCGCCGCAGGCCAGCGGCCACTTGCGGGCATCGGGCTGCTGGCGCCCATTCCGCGTCCGGGCAAGATCGTCGCGATCGGTCGCAATTACGGCGAACATGCCCGCGAGTCGGGCACCGCTGCCTTCGAAAAGCCCCGCATCATTTCCAAGCTGCCTTCAAGCGTGATCGGCCCCGGGGTGCCGGTGCCGCCATGCCCGGTCACCAAACTCGATTTCGAGGTCGAACTGGCGGTGGTGATCGGTGAATTCGCGCATCGCGTCACGCGTGAACAGGCGATGTCGGTGGTTGCCGGTTACACGGTTCTCGATGATGTAAGCGCGCGCGAATTTCAGTTCGATGTCACGCCGCCGCAGACAACCTTCGCCAAGAGCATGGATGGTTTCTGCCCGATGGGCCCGTGGCTGGTCACGCGCGATGAGGTTCCCGATCCGCAGGCGCTCGAGCTGTCGTGCTGGCTCAACGGCGAGCGGATGCAGCATGCGAGTACCGCCGACATGATCTTTCCGGTCGACACCCTGATCGAATACATCTCGAGTTTCATGACGCTCGAGCCTGGCGATGTGATTGCGACCGGCACGCCGTCCGGGGTGGGTGCCTTTCGCACGCCCCCGGTCTGGCTCAAGCGCGGCGACCAGCTGCGCCTTGAAGTCGAGCGCGTGGGCATCCTGGAACACGGCATCGGCTGAAAAGCCATCAACCTGACAAGACAAGAGGCAAGGAGGAGACACATGAAATTCAAACTGACAAAGCGTCTGGCCGGTATCGTCATCGCGCTCGGCACCGGGCTGATCGTGGCGGCGCCTGCGACAGCTCAGGATTATCCGAACAAGCCGGTCCGGGTGCTGGTGGGTTTTGCACCCGGTGGCCCGACCGATGTCATTGCGCGAATCGTCGCGCAGGACCTGACCGCATCACTCGGTCAGTCGTTTATCGTCGAAAACCGTGCGGGTGCCAATTCCCTGATCGCCACCGACGCAGTGGCGCGAGCCGCCCCTGACGGTTACACACTTATCGCGGCGACCCTGGCCCACAACATCAATCCGATCCTGATGGCCGACAAGGCCAAATATCAGCCGATCAAGGATTTCGCTTCGATCAGCCTTGCCGCCACGGTGCCGATGATTGCGGTGACTGGCTACGACTCGCCGATGAAGAGCCTGCAGGATGTGGTGGTCGCGGCCAAGGCACAGCCCGGTGCGGTGACCTACGGCTCGGCAGGCCATGGCGGATCGGCCCATCTGGCGGCTGCGCTGCTGGGTAACCTCACCGGCACGCAGATGACCCATGTGCCCTTCAAGGGCAATGCCCCCGCCCTGACCGAAGTCATGGCCGGGCGCGTCACCTTCATGTTCTATCCGATGGTGGGTGTGGCGGATCAGGTCGCACAGAAACGGCTGCGGGCTCTGGCGGTCACGACGCCCAAGCGCCATCCCGATTTTCCGACGACGCCCACCATGGCCGAGCTCGGTTATCCCGGTTTCGAGGACTACACGCCGGGAATCGTGTTTCTTGCACCTGCCGGCACGCCGCAGTCGATCATCAACAAGCTGTCCGAATCGATCCGCGCCTCGGTGTCGCGCCCCGAGACGCGTGAAAAGCTGCGCGGTCTTGGCGCGGTGGCCGCCGGTCTGACTCCGGCCGAAACCGTGACCTGGATGCAGATGGATTACGACCGTTGGGCGAGGCTGATCAAGGCGGCCGGCGTGAAGGCCGAGGAGTGAGCGGCGCGATCATGAGAATTGCAGTCCTTGACGATTATCAGGATGCGGTCAGAAGCCTTGATTGCATCAAACGGCTCGCCGGTCACCAGGTCAATGTTTTCCACGACACTCTGGTCGATCCGCAGGCGATTGCGGCGCGGCTTCAGGGTGTCGATGCGGTTGTTCTGATCCGCGAGCGCACGCGCTTCAATCGAGCGCTGATCGAGTGCCTGCCGGCATCACTCAAGCTGATCAGCCTGACCGGGCCTCTGAGCGGCCAGGTTGATGTGGTCGCCGCAGCGGCTCGCGGCATCGTGGTCTGCAGCGGGCGCGGCTCCGGGGCCTCGGCACCCGAACTGACCTGGGCGCTGGTGATGGCCGCCACGCGTCATGTTGCGCTCGAAGATCGGCGCATGCGGGCCGGACAATGGCAGACCACGATCGGGCCGGTTCTGGCCGGTCGCACGCTCGGTATTCTCGGTTATGGCCGCATCGGTTCGGTGGTGGCGGGGTATGGCCGCGCCTTTGGCATGCCGGTGCTGGTCTGGGGGCGTGATGGTTCGCGTGAGCGGGCGCTGCGCGACGGGCATCAGATGGCTTCAAGCCAGTCCGATCTCTTTGCGCGCAGCGATGTCGTGTCGCTGCATCTGTCGCTGAACGACGGCACCCGCAGCGCGGTGAGCGCGGCCGATCTTGCGTTGATGAAGCCCGATTCGCTGCTGGTCAACACTGCTCGCGCCGCTCTGATACAGCCCGGTGCACTGCTGACGGCTTTGCAGGCCGGGCGCCCCGGTTATGCGGCACTCGATGTCTTTGAGGTCGAACCGATACCCCCCGACGATCCGTTGCTGTCGATGGACAATGTGCTGTGCACGCCGCACCTCGGGTACGTGACCCGGGAGGGCTATGAGGTGCTGTTTGGCGATGCTTTCGACAATGTGCTGGCATTTGCCGCCGGCAAGCCGACCGGTGTCCTGAGTCCGCCGGCTGCTGGTGCCTGAAAGGAGAATGACGATGACTGTTGCCTTGATGCCGCGCGTGACGCCGGGCGATAAACCGCTTGGCGCAAGCGTCGAGGGTCTTGATCTGTCCAGGCCGCTCGATGACGCGCAATATCGCTCAGTGCTAGCGGCACTGGGGCGCCATGGCGTGCTGCGTTTCCCTGGTCAGACACTTTCGGCTGCCAATCTGCACGATTTCAGCGCCCGTTTCGGAACGCTCGAAATCAATGTCGGCGGCATCTTCCAGGAGCCGGGCCTGCCGCAGGTGATGATCCTGTCGAATATCGTGCGCGACGGAAAGCCGGTTGGCATCGGCGACGCCGGACAGGACTGGCATACCGACATGTCCTATAGCGCCACGGTGGCGTTTGCGAATGTGCTCTACGCCCTCGAGGTGCCGCATCGTGATGGTCGGCCGCTCGGCGCGACCCGGTTCGCCGATATGGCCGCTGCCTACGATGCCCTGCCGGCCGGCGTGCGGGCGCGCATCGATGGACGCACAGCGACCCATGACTTCGAGAAGTTCTGGGAAATGATGCGCCGCGAGCGAAACAGTCCGCGTCCGCCGCTGACCGAAGCGCAACGCATGGCCAAGCCGCCGGTCTCGCATCCTCTGGTGATGGTCCATCCGCTCAGCGGACGGCGTACGCTCTACGCCAACCCCGGCTATGCGATGCATATCGATGGCATGCCTCGCGACGAAAGCGACGAACTGCTGGCGATGCTTTTTGCTCATCAGATCGAGGAGCGCTTCATCTATACCTTCGAGTGGACCAAAGGCGATGTCCTGATGTGGGACAACTTGCGGGTGATCCACAAGGCGATGGCCGATTACCGTCCGGATGAGCCGCGTCTGATCAAGCGCTGCCAGGTGATGGCAGATCAGATCCTGCCGCGCGGGACCGCTGGCGCGGCACTGTCGTCGGCCAATGCCTGATACCGATCTTCCGGCGCCGACCGGCAGCATTCGCCGCGCCTGGTCGATTGAGGATCTGCGGTCACAGGCCCAGCGCCGTTTGCCCCGGGCGGTGTTCGACCTCTTCGATGGTGGCGCCGAAGACGAGTCAACCCTGCGTGACAATCGCGCCGCTTTCGGTCGCCGGCGGCTGATGCCGCGGGTGCTGGTCGATGTCGCGACAGTCGATCCTGCCACGCGCATCCTGGGTCAGCCCTCGGCACTGCCGATTGCGATCGCGCCCACCGGAGCGGTCGGATTCGGTCATCGCGGCGGCGATGTGATGATCGCGCGGGCCGCGCGTCGTTACGGCATCCCTTATTCGCTGTCGACCTCTGCGACCGCCTCGATCGAGCAGGTGGCCGAGCAGGCCGGCGGGCGACTGTGGTTTCAGGCCTATATCCTCAAGGACCGGTCCTTTACTTTCCGCCTGATCGAGCGGGCCCGAGTCGCCGGTTATGAAGCGGTGATGATCACTGTCGATCTCGCGGTGGGCGGCAAGCGGGAGAAAGATTTTCGCAACGACATGTCGATCCCGTTTCGCTACACGCCGCGAAACCTGATCGATTTTGCGTCGCGACCGGGATGGTCGATGCGCATGCTCGCTGGTGGCATGCCGGCGATGGAGAACCTGCGCGGACTCTCACCAGCGGCCACTTCGGCGCGTGGCATCGTGTCCACCGCCGGTCGAAACTACGACCCCTCCTTCGACTGGGACGGCCTGCGGTCGGTGCGTGATGCCTGGCCGGGCAAGCTGATCGTCAAGGGCATCGTACGACCCGACGATGCGCATCGCGCGCTGGCGATCGGCGTCGACGCGATCGTCGTCTCCAACCATGGCGGGCGGCAACTCGACGGCGGCATTGCAACGCTCGATGCCTTGCCGGGCGTGCTTGAGGCGGTGGGCGGGCGCGCGAGCGTGCTGGTCGATGGGGGCGTACGTCGCGGTGTCGATGTGCTCAAGGCGCTCGCGATGGGTGCCGAGGGCGTCCTGATCGGCCGGGCGACGCTTTATGGGGTGTGTGCCGGTGGCGAGGCCGGTGCGCTCAGAGCGCTCGAAATCCTGAGCGATGAATTCAAGCGAAGCATGCAGTTGTGTGGGGCGCGCACGGTGGCCGATATCGGCCCCGATCTGATTGCGGCAGGCGATACCGTCTGAGGCGGTCTGGCGATCGGGCGACGATCAGATCAGAGCAGACACCACAAGCCCACGCAGACGCCGAAGATCCACTGGACGAAGAGATCGAGCAGCGATCCCAGCACCAGTACGGGAACGCTCACGGCGAGTGCCAGCAGCAGGGCACCGGCCAGCGTGATGCGAGGTTCGGGCAGCGAATGGCCGAGCACGTTTTCGGGACGCTTGATCAGCAGGGGCATGACAGTGGTCAGCGCTTCATCACAGGTGATTCATCGTGGCATTGGCAACCGATGGTCGGGCGCTTTGCCGGTTCGCCGTACACTTGAACGATGCAGGTGATCTGGACCGGAATCGAGCGCACGACATGGGATGCACTGCATCGTACCGCGGCGGCAGCGCTTCAGCAGGACTGGGCCTACGGCGAGGCGATGCAGGCGCTGGGTACGGGCTGTCTGCGCGCTGCTGTCATTCATGATGACCGGCTGGTCGGCATCGCGCAGTTTCTGGTCCGGCGCATTGGCGGGATCGTCTCACTGGCCCTGTGTTCGCATGGGCCGGTCTGGTCTGCCGATCTGTTGCCGGCCGACCGCGAGCGCGCCTGTCGGCTGCTCAAGCGCAGCGTACCGGTGCGCTGGCCGCGGGCGATCCTGCTCACGCCGGATGCGGTGAGTGCCGACATGGCCGGTGTTCGCCGACTTATCCGGGTCATGACCGGCCATGCCACGGTCCGCATCGACCTCACCCAGGAAACCGCTACCTTGCGCGCGGCGATGCACGGCAAGTGGCGCAACCGTCTGGCCGCCGCCGAACGCTCGACCCTCAAAGTGCAAAAGGTCGGCGGCAAGCCCGCACAGTATCGGTGGCTGCTCGATCGTGAGCTCGCGCAGCGCAGCGAAAAACGTTATATCGCGTTGCCCGATGGATTCGTCGAGGCGTGGCAGGTGGCCTGTGGCCAGACGGGTCGCGACGGGCGCAACGATGCAATCCTCAGCGTGCGGGCCGATCTTGGGCGGGACGCGGTGGCCGGGATGCTCTTTCTCATCCACGGCGAAGCGGCGACCTATCAGGTTGGTTGGGTCGGTGACGCGGGTCGCGATCTCGGTGCCCACAATCTGCTGCTTTGGCAGGGCATGCAGATGCTCAAGTCGCAGGGCATCCGGATGCTCGATCTGGGCGGTGTCGATACCGCGCGCGGTGCCGGCATCGCGCGGTTCAAGATCGGCTCGGGCGGCGAGGTGATGGTGCTCGCCGGGACATACCTCTGAGTCGGTCGGTCGCTGCGCTTCAGCGATCCTGGGCGCCGCGCTGTGCCTCGAGGCGCAATGCCTCGTCTCGCTGCATGCTCGAGAGCAGTTCCGACAGGACCCGATCCGACATCGAGTGTTCGACCTGACAGGTGCCGGCAGCCGCATGACCGCCGCCGCCAAATCGCAGGCAAAGGTCGCCGACATTGGTGGCGCAGGTGCGCTCGAAAATCGATTTGCCGATGGCAAAGACCGCGTTCTGTTTGTGCAGGCCCCACAACCGGTGAACCGAGACATTGCACTGCGGGAACAGCGCATAGATCATGAATCGGTTCGTCGCCCAGATCGGATCCTGGTCGCGCATGTCGACTACCACGACATTGCCGTGCACGGTCGATGCCGACAGCAGCTGGTCGACCGCCTTGCCTTCGTGTTCGAAATAGAGGTCGATACGCTCGCGCACATCGGGCAAGGCCATGATTTCTTTGACCGTCAGCGTGCGACAGGCATCGATCAGCGCCATCATCAGCTGATAGTTCGAGATCCTGAAATTGCGAAAGCGTCCGAGTCCGGTGCGGGCATCCATCAGGAAACCGAGCATGGTCCAGTCTTTGGGATGCAGCACTTCCTCAAGGCTGTACTGAGCCGAGTCGGCCTGGTCGACCGCACGCATCAGCTGCTCGCTGACATTCGGAAAGGCTTCACGGCCGCCGTAGTACTGCCACACCACGCGCGCCGCTGACGGAGAGTTCGGGTCGATCACATGGTTGCCGACCTGTGAGGTACTGCGAATGACTTCCGAAGAATGATGGTCGAAAGCCAGTCGTGCTGTCGCGACATAGGGCACGTTGGTGGTGATGTCGCGTTCGGTGATCTCGATCTTTCCGTCCTGCATGTCCTTGGGGTGGACAAACAGGATCTCATTGATCAGGCCGATCTCGCGCAGAAGCACGGCACACACGAGTCCGTCAAAGTCTGACCGGGTGACGAGTCGATATTGGGGCTGAACCATAGTTTCTCCGCGTAAGCCCTCCTAGTCTTCTTTATCCGACTTGCCACAACAACCGCCGAACTGACAAGCGGTGCTGTCTTGGACTTGATCGGATCGCTTTTTTAGCATCTGTGTCGAAGTTGGCACTTTGCCTGAATCGATCCGCTGCCGTCATTCGACCCGGTTACGGATAATGACTTGCGCTGGCAGGGTCAAGTGGCCCGGCTCGGCTAGGATGCCGGCATGACCCGCGGTTTTTTCCTTGCCTTCCTGCTCTCCTTCGGCCCAGCGGTGTCGAATTCCTTTGCCCGGTTCGCTTATGCGCTGGTACTGCCGGCGATGCGCAGCGATCTTGCGCTCGACTGGTCGCAGGCCGGTGGACTCAATACCGCCAATGCCGCGGGCTACCTGATCGGCGCGCTGGTGGTACGGGCGGTGGTCGGGCGCATCGGAAATCGGCGGCTCTTTGCCGTCGGCATGGTGCTGACCTCGCTCACGGTGCTGGCCACCGGCTTCGTGCGCGATGTGCCGCTGCTGTCGGTTCTGCGGGTGGTCTCGGGCATCGGCGGCGCCTGTGTCTTCATTTGCGGCGGCGCGCTGTCCGGCAATGTCTTTCCGGGGCGTCCCGAGCGCGCAAGCACCACCATCGCAATGTTCTTCGCCGGTGCAGGCATCGGCCTGATGCTGTGCGGGGTGGCGATCCCGCTGCTGCTGCAGCAGCTTGGTGATGCCGCCTGGCCGCTGGCCTGGCGTGCCATGGGTGTTGCCGGACTGGCGATGTCGGCGGTCGCGATCTGGGCAGCCTGGCAGATCGATGAGCCGGGTGCGGCGGCGGGCAGTGCCCGCTGGGCAGTGCTGCCCTTTATCCGGCAGCTTCTTGCCTACCTGTGCTTCGGGCTGGGCTACATCGGCTATATGACCTTCGTGATCGCCTGGATGCGCATCAATGGCGCGGGCGTCGGTCTGGTGATTTCGGTCTGGGTGGTGCTGGGCGCCGCGACCCTGCTGGCACCGATGGTGTGGGCCGGGCCCTGCGAGCGCTGGCGAGGCGGCCGCCCGCTTGCCGCGATCATGGCCACCTCGGCAATCGGCGCCATGCTGCCGATGGTGTCGACCCACCCTGTCTCGCTGCTGAGTTCTGCGGTGCTCTTTGGCCTGTCGATGTTCAGCGCACCCTCGGCGGTCGGCAGTCTGATCAAGCACTGGCTGCCCAAACCTGCCTGGGGCTCGGCAATGGCCACCTTCACCATTGTCTTTGCCGCCAGCCAGATGGTGGGACCAGTCGCGACCGGCTGGGTGGCCGACCACTGGGGGTCGCTGCGACCGGGGCTGACCGCCTCGGCCCTGGTGCTGGCCTTTGGCGCCCTGCTGGCGCTGACTCAGGGCGAGCCGAAGAACCGCGCTTTGGCCTGATCACCAGATTTGCCGTGCCGTTTATCGGCCGGCGCTGTCGGGCACTGCCGAGACAGGCGCTGCGCTGGCTGTTGCCAGCTTGAAATTCGATGACGCCAGGCTGGTCATTGCCCCCGATGCAAGTACCGGCACGGTCAACATCAAGCCGCTGCCGTCAGTAAGCACGCCACCGTGCTCCCTTGCAGCCGGTCCTGATCCGGCTCAGCCCGACTTCAGGACATGGGTGGGCCCGGAGACCGCGATCGCGAATCGCCGGGCTCTCAGTTGATCGACCGAGGTCATCCCTTTGTCGATCATCAGTTTTTCAGCGGCAGACTGCCACTGCTCGTAATAGGAGGCCGGTTTGCCGCCGGCCGCCTCGATGGCCATGGCCTGCGCGATTTCATTGGCCAGCGTTTCGACCCATTGCCCCCAGGTGAAATGGCCTGCCTGCGACATCGCCACCACCAGCGCAAAGGCGCGCGCCTCCCAGGGTTCATTGAACACCGGCTCCAGCGGTGGGCTGTTGCCCTCGACGTTCATCGTTTGCCTGTCTCCATTGGCCCGAGCAGGCCGGCGCGACGCATGGCATCGATGGATGCCCCCGACAGTCTGGCGACCTGGATCGTGGCATTGTCGCTGGCTGGCGGCGGGACGCGGACCGACCACAGCTCCTGGCCGCTTGCCACCTCGACCACACTGGTCACTGCGCTGAACGCGGTTGCGGCCTGAACCCCGCCGAGCGGAAACCCCAGCATTGCACCCTGTCCGACGCCTCGACCCATTCCCAGCCCGCCATACAGGCCCCCGCCGGGGTAGCCCCAAGGCGACGACGCCCCGTAAGGATTGTTGGCCGAGATGGAGACCGACGCAATCACCGCGCTGTCGGCCGACAAGGCTTTCGCGGCGCTCAGCACCCCCGGCACGCCGCCGGCCGCTTCGATCGGTTCGGGCGTTCGCAGCACCACCACGCCTGCGTCGCGCAGTCCGCTGGCCAGGTTGTCTTCGCAGATCCGCGCAAGGCTGACATCGGGTGCCCGGCAACTCACCAGCACCCGCGACTTGAGCAGTGAGCGATTAGAAAAGGAGCTATCCGCCCATTGTCCTTCGATGACGCTGGTGGCGCATCCTGAAAGCAGGATCGCCGTCGACCACGCTGCGATCGTCCATCGAATCGGTCGTGAAGCCCTCATGCGGACCCTCCAGGGTGGTTCATGCATCGGCCGCGACTGACGGGTGATGCGCAGTCGCGTTCAGCGAAGGATCCGATTGTCGCTCAGGGCGCTGACTGCTTG